>Ga0233444_10000167_pt1 | contig 90899 bp, 86 predicted proteins | sample SI_124_October20_6_FD_182792 | JGI IMG/M metagenome (GOLD analysis project Ga0233444, IMG submission 182792) | Seawater microbial communities from Saanich Inlet, British Columbia, Canada - SI_124_October2016_10_MG | ecosystem: Environmental > Aquatic > Marine > Inlet | place: Canada: British... | reverse complement strand
TAATGGCAAAAGAAATAGATAAAGTTCTTAAACTTCAAGTTCGGGGAGGTGCTGCGAATCCATCGCCACCGGTTGGACCCGCGCTAGGTGCCGCAGGAGTTAATATCATGGAGTTTTGTAAGCAGTTCAATGCGCGAACCCAAGATAAGCCCGGAAAAGTATTACCGGTCGTAATTTCTGTATACAAAGACAAATCGTTTGAATTTGTAATAAAGACACCTCCAGCGGCCGTTCAATTGATGGAAGCAGCCAAAGCTAAAAAGGGTTCCGGCGAACCCAATAGAACCAAAGTAGCCTCGGTTACTTGGGATCAAGTCAGAACCATTGCTGAGGATAAAATGCAAGATTTAAATGCATTTACCATTGAATCAGCCATGAAGATGGTTGCCGGTACTGCCCGTTCGATGGGATTCACTGTTAAAGGAGAATTCCCTTCTAACTCATAAAAAATTAGTTATGGCAATATCAAAAAAACAAAAAGAAGCCAGAGCCAAAGTGGACAGTAAGTCCTTGTACTCTGTAGCAGATGCTTCTTCTTTGGTCAAGGAAGTGACCACCACAAAATTCGATGCGTCAGTAGATTTGGCCATTCGTTTGGGGGTAGATCCCAAAAAGGCCAATCAAATGGTCAGAGGTGTGGTTACACTTCCTCACGGGACGGGTAAAACGCTTAAGGTTTTGGCCTTGGTTACTCCCGACAAAGAAGCAGAAGCTAAAGAGGCAGGTGCCGACTATATTGGCTTGGATGAGTACCTTCAAAAAATCAAAGATGGCTGGACAGACGTCGATGTAATTGTTACCATGCCCAGTGTAATGGGAAAATTGGGTCCCTTGGGACGGGTTTTAGGTCCTAGAGGCTTAATGCCCAATCCCAAAACCGGGACGGTAACCATGGACATCAAAAAAGCAGTCTCTGATGTTAAAGGAGGTAAAATTGATTTTAAAGTGGATAAAAATGGAATCGTTCACGCTTCTGTTGGGAAAGTCTCCTTCGAATCCAAAAAGATCGAAGAGAATGCCAATGAGTTGCTCAAGACCATTCACAAGTTGAAACCCACTTCAATCAAAGGAACTTATATCAAAAGCATTTCCATGTCCAGTACTATGAGTCCTGGAATTGGCATTGAAACCAAAATGGCTTAGCCTTAAAATCTAAGGAATGACAAAAGAGCAAAAAGCAAAAGAAATCCAAGATTTAACCGATAGGTTATCCTCGGTAAAGAATCTTTATTTAACGGATATTGCCGGTCTCAATGCAGTTCAAACGACAGCATTGCGCAGGGCATGTTTTAAGGCAAATATCAAACTGTCTGTTGTTAAGAATACTTTGTTGGCGAAAGCCATGGAGGCCTCTGACAAAGACTTTGGAAGCCTACAAGAAGTGTTGAAAGGCAATACTTCTTTGATGTTTTCTGAGGTGGGTAATACCCCAGCCAAGTTGATCAAAACTTTTCGTAAAAAATCCGAAAAACCTGTATTGAAAGGAGCCTACATAGAAGAGGCCATTTACATAGGCGACGACCAAATTGACGTATTGGAATCCATTAAGTCAAAAGAGGAGTTGATTGGAGATGTGATTGCAATACTACAATCTCCCGCCAAAAATGTTATTTCAGCACTTCAATCGGGTGGATCGAATATTTCAGGAATCCTAAAAACATTGTCCGAACGATAAACGTTCAAATGAATAAACATTCAAAAATTACAATTATTTAAAACAAGAAAAATACAAATAGAAAAAATGGCAGATTTAAAAGAATTCGCAGAACAACTGGTTAATTTGACGGTAAAAGAAGTCAATGAATTGGCCGATATTTTAAAAGATGAGTACGGGATCGAACCTGCTGCTGCAGCTGTAGCTGTTGCTGGCGGTGCCGCTGCTGGTGGAGGAGAAGCCGCTGCAGAGGAAAAATCTGAATTCGATGTAGTACTAACTGCTGCTGGTGGTTCAAAACTCGCAGTGGTTAAATTGGTAAAAGAATTGACTGGTCTTGGTTTGAAAGAAGCCAAAGAATTGGTTGATAATGCACCAAGCAACGTTAAGGAAGCAGTTTCTAAAGACGAAGCTGAAGGACTTAAAAAGTCGCTTGAAGAAGCAGGAGCTGAGGTTGAACTGAAATAGTTCTTACTTCACAACAAACAAGGTTTAGGCTTTTGGATGACCTCCATAGGCCTAAACCATTTTGTGTTTCATAACGCCCCTCGGGTTTTAGACCCAAATGTTGGATACTAATAAATTAATGTAGATGCCGAATACAAAATCCACTCGAGTCAATTTTGCTGGCGCAAAGGACTCACCCAATTACCCTGATTTTCTTGATATTCAAATCAAATCTTTCCAAGATTTTTTCCAGTTGGAAACCAAATCTGACGAAAGAATCGAAGAAGGTCTTTTCAATACTTTCAAAGAAAACTTTCCGATTACGGATACCCGAAATCAGTTTGTACTTGAATTCATCGACTATTTCGTTGATCCACCTCGTTATTCTATTCAAGAGTGTATCGAAAGAGGTTTGACTTATTCCGTACCCCTCAAAGCAAGATTAAAACTTTTTTGTACGGATCCAGAACACGAGGACTTCGAAACCATCGTCCAAGATGTGTTTTTGGGGACAATACCCTATATGACTCCCAGTGGAACATTTGTAATCAATGGTGCAGAGCGTATTGTAGTATCTCAATTACACCGTTCTCCTGGTGTCTTTTTTGGACAATCTTTCCATGCCAATGGAACCAAACTCTACTCGGCAAGAGTCATTCCTTTCAAAGGTTCATGGATTGAATTTGCTACTGACATCAACAGTGTCATGTATGCTTATATTGACAGAAAGAAAAAATTACCCGTAACCACGCTTTTTAGAGCCATTGGTTACGAAGGTGATAAAGATATTTTAGAAATATTCGATTTGGCAGAAGAAATCAAAGTTTCCAAAACCGGATTGAAGAAAGTACTAGACCGCAAACTTGCGGCCCGTGTTTTGAAAACATGGCATGAGGATTTTGTGGATGAGGACACAGGGGAGGTAATATCCATCGAACGAAACGAAATCATTATCGATCGTGACACCCTGTTGGAAAAAGAGCATATCGAAATGATCCTTGAAGCAGATGTCAAAACCATACTCTTGCACAAGGAAGATGCCCATATGGCAGACTACGCCATCATTCACAATACCCTTCAAAAAGATCCTACCAACTCTGAAAAAGAAGCGGTAGAACACATCTATCGTCAGTTGAGGAATGCTGAACCACCGGATGAGGATACTGCTCGTGGTATCATTGACAAACTCTTCTTTTCGGATCAGCGTTACAATCTAGGTGAAGTAGGGCGTTACCGAATGAACAAAAAACTCAACCTCGAAGTTGAGATGGACAAGCAGGTTTTGACCAAAGTTGATATTATTACTATTGTCAAGTATTTGATAGAATTGATCAACTCCAAAGCAGAAATCGACGATATCGATCACCTTTCCAACAGAAGGGTAAGAACGGTAGGAGAACAACTTTCATCTCAGTTTGGTGTTGGATTGGCCAGAATGGCTCGAACCATTCGTGAGCGAATGAACGTTAGAGACAATGAGGTATTTACGCCCATTGATTTGATCAATGCCAAAACACTTTCCTCGGTCATTAACACCTTTTTTGGAACCAACCAGTTGTCGCAGTTTATGGATCAAACCAATCCATTGGCTGAGATCACTCACAAAAGAAGATTATCAGCACTGGGTCCCGGTGGTCTCTCCAGAGAGCGCGCAGGATTTGAGGTGCGTGATGTTCACTATACCCACTACGGCAGACTTTGCCCCATTGAAACTCCCGAGGGACCTAACATTGGATTGATTTCTTCTCTAGGAGTATATGCCAAAGTAAATAACTTAGGTTTTATCGAAACTCCTTATCGCAAAGTAAATGATGGGAAGATCGATTTGGAGAACACCATCTACCTCAGTGCAGAGGAAGAAGAAAATCAATTGATTGCCCAAGCTAACATCCCTTATGATAAGGGTGGAAAAATCACTTCTGAAAAAGTAATTGCCCGTGATCAAGCGGATTTCCCAGTGGTTACCCCCGACGAAATCAACTATACGGATGTAGCTCCCAACCAAATAGCTTCTATTTCGGCTTCTTTGATTCCTTTCTTGGAACACGATGATGCCAACAGGGCTTTGATGGGATCCAATATGATGCGTCAGGCAGTTCCCCTTTTACGTCCAGAATCTCCCATTGTTGGAACCGGATTAGAAAGACAAGTTGCTTCTGATTCTAGGGTATTGATCAACGCAGAAGGAGACGGAGTGGTAGAGTATGTTGATGCCAATAAGGTAACCATCAAATACGATATGACAGAGGATCAGAAATTGGTAACCTTTGATGGTGACACCAAGACTTATAATTTGATCAAATTCAGAAAAACCAACCAAGGAACATGTATCAACCTTAAACCCATTGTCAAAAAAGGCGATCGTGTTGCCAAAGGTCAGGTACTGTCTGAAGGTTATGCCACTCAGAACGGAGAATTGGCCTTGGGAAGAAATATGAAAGTGGCCTTCATGCCATGGAAAGGATACAACTTTGAGGATGCCATCGTGATTTCTGAGCGAGTCGTTCGACAAGATATCTTTACTTCCATTCATATAGACGAATATTCTATCGATGTAAGAGACACTAAACTTGGAACAGAAGAATTGACCGATGATATTCCAAATATCAGCGAGGAAGCCACCAAAGATCTGGACGAAAACGGAATGATCCGTATCGGTGCAGAGGTGAATCCTGGAGATATTTTGATTGGAAAAATCACCCCCAAAGGGGAATCCGATCCTTCTCCTGAAGAAAAACTTTTACGTGCGATCTTTGGAGACAAGGCTGGAGATGTAAAAGATGCTTCACTCAAAGCACCACCATCTCTAAGAGGGGTTGTCATCGATAAGAAATTGTTTACCCGTTCGGTTAAGGACAAGAGAAAAAGAAATCAAGACAAGCAAGAACTCGAAATATTAGATGAGAAATTCGAAGTCAAATTTGAAGAGTTGAAGGGTATCTTGATTGAAAAACTCTTTAATATTGTCAATGGTAAAACTTGTCAAGGGGTTCAAAATGACCTTGGGGAAGAAATTCTACCCAAAGGGAAAAAGTACACCCTTAAGATGTTAACTGCGGTTGAAGATTATACCCACTTGACCAAAGGAACATGGACTACCACTGATGCAACCAACAAATTGATTGCTGATTTGATTCACAATTACAAGATCAAAGAAAACGATCTTCAAGGTTCGTTGAGAAGGGAAAAATTCACCATCAGTGTTGGAGACGAATTGCCCGCTGGGGTCCAGAAATTGGCCAAGGTTTATATCGCCAAAAAGCGCAAGCTTAAGGTAGGAGATAAAATGGCTGGACGTCATGGAAACAAAGGAATTGTATCTCGAATCGTCCGAGAGGAAGAAATGCCTTTCTTGGAAGACGGTACTCCAGTAGATATCGTGTTGAACCCATTGGGGGTACCTTCGCGTATGAACATCGGTCAGATATACGAAACCGTGCTCGGATGGGCCGGATTGGATTTGGGTGAAAAATATGCCACACCAATTTTTGACGGAGCTACCATTGACCAAATCAATGAGTTGACCGACAGTGCTGGTATTCCTCGTTATGGTCATACTTACCTCTACGACGGAGGTACAGGAGAGCGTTTTGATCAACCTGCTACCGTAGGGGTAATTTATATGTTAAAACTAGGACATATGGTTGACGATAAAATGCACTCCAGATCGATTGGACCTTATTCCTTGATTACGCAGCAACCTTTGGGTGGTAAAGCCCAATTTGGAGGTCAGCGATTTGGGGAAATGGAAGTTTGGGCACTGGAAGCTTATGGAGCCTCCAGCACCTTGCAAGAAATATTAACCGTCAAGTCAGACGATGTCATTGGTCGTGCCAAAACCTATGAATCCATCGTGAAAGGGGAAACCCTTCCTGAACCCGGATTACCAGAATCTTTCAACGTGTTGATGCACGAGCTGAAAGGATTAGGATTAGACATCAGATTAGAAGAATAATTAAAACAGTGCTACTGAGTTATGCAAAGAAATAACGAAATCATTACCCAAAAGAAGTTTAATAAAATATCCATAGGTTTGTCCTCTCCGGAGGTGATCTTGGGCAATTCTAGAGGTGAGGTTCTCAAGCCCGAAACGATCAATTACCGAACCCATAAACCCGAACGTGATGGTTTGTTTTGTGAACGTATCTTCGGTCCGGTCAAAGACTTTGAATGTGCCTGTGGTAAATACAAGCGTATCCGATACAAAGGGATTGTTTGTGACCGCTGTGGTGTAGAGGTCACTGAGAAAAAAGTAAGACGTGACCGTGTTGGACACATCAATTTGGTAGTTCCTGTAGCCCACATCTGGTATTTCAGATCATTGCCCAACAAAATTGGATATCTTTTAGGATTGCCCTCCAAGAAATTGGATATGATCATCTACTACGAACGTTATGTGGTGATTCAACCTGGTAATACCAAAAATGAAGAGGGAGAGCCTGTACAAAAGATGGATTTCCTCACCGAAGAGGAATACCTCAATATTATGGAGCAATTGCCCCCTGAGAACCAATTCCTTGAAGACAGCGATCCTGAAAAGTTCATCGCTAAAATGGGTGCAGAGTGTTTAATTGAATTATTGTCAAGAATAGATCTTGAGGCCCTTTCCTATGAATTGCGTCACAAAGCCAATAACGAAACTTCTAAGCAAAGAAAAACCGAAGCCCTTAAAAGACTCCAAGTTGTGGAGGCTTTTAAAGATGCCAACGAAAACAGGGAAAATTTACCCGAATGGATGATTATGAAGGTCGTTCCTGTGATCCCACCAGAATTAAGACCTTTGGTGCCATTGGATGGTGGACGTTTTGCCACTTCAGATTTGAATGATTTGTATCGACGGGTCATCATCAGAAACAATCGTTTGAAGCGATTGGTAGAGATCAAAGCTCCTGAGGTGATTTTGAGAAACGAAAAGCGAATGCTTCAGGAATCGGTTGATTCTTTGTTTGACAATACGCGTAAATCATCGGCTGTAAAAACAGATTCTAACCGTCCCCTAAAATCCCTTTCAGATTCCCTCAAAGGAAAGCAAGGGCGTTTTCGTCAAAACCTTTTGGGAAAAAGGGTAGATTATTCTGCACGATCTGTAATCGTTGTAGGACCCGAATTAAAACTTTTTGAATGTGGACTGCCCAAAGGCATGGCCGCTGAACTTTACAAGCCTTTCATCATCAGAAAATTGATTGAAAGAGGAATTGTAAAGACGGTAAAATCTGCTAAAAAGATCATCGACCGTAAAGAACCTGTGGTTTGGGATATTTTGGAAAATGTATTGAAGGGGCATCCCGTGCTTTTGAACAGGGCTCCCACCTTACACCGATTAGGGATTCAAGCTTTCCAACCCAAATTGATAGAAGGTAAAGCCATTCAATTACACCCACTCGTATGTACTGCCTTTAATGCCGACTTTGACGGGGATCAAATGGCTGTTCACTTGCCCCTAGGGCCAGAAGCCATTTTGGAAGCGCAACTTTTGATGTTGGCTTCTCATAACATTCTCAACCCCGCCAACGGTTCTCCTATTACCGTTCCTTCTCAGGATATGGTATTGGGACTTTACTACATGACCAAAGCCAGGAAATCCACTAAAGATATTCCCGTTAAGGGAGAAGGTTTGACTTTCTATTCTGTTGAGGAAGTTCATATCGCATACAATGAAAAGCGAGTGGATCTCAATGCAATGGTCAAAATCAGAGCCAAAGACTTTAACGAAGAAGGCGAGTTGGTTTATCAAATCATTGAATCTACTGTAGGTCGTATATTGTTTAATGAGGTAGTTCCTGAAAATGCAGGGTACTTCAACGAAGTATTGACCAAAAAGAACCTTAGAGAAATTATTGGTAAGATTCTTAAAGTGACCAGTGTCCCTGAAACCGCTGATTTCTTGGATAAAATCAAGAGCATGGGTTATGGATTCGCTTTCAAAGGAGGACTGTCCTTCAGTTTGGGAGATATTATTATTCCCAAGGAAAAAATCGATATGATCGAAGATGCCAATACTCAAGTCGATGGTATTTCGGGCAATTATAATATGGGATTGATTACCAACAACGAACGCTACAATCAGGTGATCGATGTTTGGACATCAACCAATGCCAAGTTGACTGAGTTGGCCATGAAACGCATTAGCGAAGATCAACAAGGATTCAACTCTGTATTTATGATGTTGGATTCAGGAGCAAGGGGATCTAAAGAGCAAATCCGTCAGTTGACAGGAATGCGAGGATTGATGGCAAAACCCAAAAAGTCGAATGTTGGAGGTGGAGAGATTATCGAAAACCCCATTCTTTCTAACTTTAAAGAAGGCTTGTCCATCTTGGAATACTTTATCTCTACTCACGGAGCTCGAAAAGGATTGGCTGATACGGCCTTGAAAACTGCCGATGCCGGTTATTTGACCCGAAGATTGGTAGATGTTTCACAGGATGTAATCGTCAATCTAGAAGATTGTGGAACCCTCAGAGGTATAAACGTTGAACCTTTAAAGAAAAACGAAGAAATCGTTGAGTCTTTGGGTGAGCGTATCTTAGGACGTGTTTCTCTTCAGACCGTTGTCGATCCACGAACAGATGAGGTGTTGATAGAAGCTGGAGAACAAATTACGGAAGCCATTGTCAAGCGCATCGAGAATGCGCCTATTAGTAGTGTTGAAGTTCGCTCTCCATTAACTTGTGAGGCACTTAAAGGTATTTGTGCCAAGTGTTATGGACGAAATCTTTCTACAGGTAAAATGGTTCAAAAAGGAGAAGCTGTAGGTGTAGTCGCTGCCCAATCCATTGGGGAGCCTGGTACGCAGTTGACCCTTAGAACCTTCCACGTAGGAGGGGTAGCTGGTAACATTTCTGAGGAGAACAGATTGGTGGCCAAGTTTGATGGAATCGCCGAAATTGAAGATCTCAAAACGGTCAAAGGTGAAGATGCTGAAGGCAATGAAGCCAATATTGTCATCTCCAGAACCACGGAGTTGAAGTTGGTTGACGCCAAAACCAAAAACGTACTTAATACCCACAACATCCCTTATGGATCGTCCATCTTTATGAAAAAAGGATCCAAAATCAAAAAAGGAGATGTCCTATGTCAGTGGGATCCCTTTAATGGTGTGATTGTTTCGGAATTCTCTGGAAAAATCAGTTTTGAGAATATTGAGCAAGGGATTACTTATCAAGTTGAAATTGATGAGCAAACCGGATTCCAAGAGAAGGTGATTTCTGAATCTCGAAATAAGAAATTGATTCCTACACTACACATCAAAGATACCAAAGGCAATACCCTGCGTTCATACAACTTGCCCGTAGGTGCGCATTTGATTGTCAATGATGGAGAAAAAATCAAAGAAGGTAAAATCTTGGTTAAAATCCCAAGAAAATCTGCCAAGTCAGGTGATATTACTGGAGGTTTGCCAAGAGTAACAGAATTGTTCGAAGCCCGTAATCCTTCCAACCCAGCTGTGGTATCGGAGGTTGACGGTGTGGTTTCTTTTGGTAAAATCAAAAGAGGAAACCGCGAAATCATTGTGGAGTCCAAATTTGGCGACATCAAGAAATATTTGGTTAAACTATCCAATCAGATTTTGGTTCAGGAAAATGACTTTGTCAAAGCAGGAATGCCACTTTCTGATGGTTCCATTACACCCACCGATATCCTTAAAATCAAAGGCCCATCAGCAGTACAACAATATCTGGTGAATGAAGTGCAAGAGGTTTACCGATTGCAAGGGGTGAAGATTAACGATAAACACTTTGAAGTGGTTGTTCGTCAGATGATGCGAAAGGTAAAAATCCAAGACCCCGGAGATTCGATCTTCCTAGAGGGGCAATTGGTTTACAAGACTGATTTCATCATTGAGAACGACGGTTTATTCGGAAAGAAAATCGTTGAGGAAGTTGGAGCCTCCGAAAACTTAAAAGCAGGACAGATGATTACCGCCCGTCAATTGCGTGATGAAAATTCACTGTTGATCCGTGAGGATAAAGCACCTGTAGTGGCACGTGATGCTGCTTCTGCTACTGCTACACCCGAACTTCAGGGAATCACCCGTGCTTCTTTACAGACCAAATCATTTATCTCTGCGGCCTCTTTCCAAGAGACCACCAAAGTATTGAATGAAGCGGCAGTTAATGGAAAAATAGACTCTCTCGAAGGACTGAAAGAAAATGTTATTGTCGGACATAAAATCCCTGCCGGTACCGGTTTGAGATCTTACGACAACATCATCGTAGGTTCTAAAGATGAGTATACCAGCTTGTTGATAGACAAGGAAGAAGAAGAAGAACAAAAAGTTAATTTATAGTTCATGAGCGATCCCAAAGAGCATAAAGAACAGCAGATTAATATTGAATTGGACGAATCAACCTCACAGGGGATCTATTCCAATTTGGCCATTATCAATCACTCTCCTTCGGAGTTTGTGGTGGACTTTGTAGCCATTATGCCCGGTACACCCAAGGCAAAAGTGAAGTCTAGGATCATTTTGACCCCGGAACACGCCAAAAGGTTTCAGAGTGCATTGGCCGATAACATCCGTCGCTATGAAGAAAGTCACGGAGAGATCGATTCCAAAGATCAACCGCCCATTCCATTAAACTTTGGGCCTGCGGGAGAAGCTTAAAATATAACCCTCAACGAAAGTTGGGGGTTATTTTTTTAATTAGACCATACCATTTAATCGCTTCCACCTCAGTTTGGTTGCACAAGGAATGAATCTTGCATAACGGATGGACTATGATTTCGTTGGGATGAAAATTTGTTAGAATTTTTGACCGTTATCGGCCCACTTAGATATACTGAGTTTTGAGGTCAACACCATTGAGATCATTGAATTATAGCTGGTGTTAGCTAAATTGCTTTTTCATCCAATTGATATATTAAGATTCTTTTCAAGTCCAAGTTCAATATGCTTGTGATAGGTAGAAACTTGAATATCGCTCAGCCCACGTTCTATTCGTGAAATGTAGCTTTTTTTCGTTCCGGATCGTTCTGCGAGTTCCTTCTGTGTCAAATTGGCTTCTTTTCTAGCTTCTTTGAGCATTACACCCAATCGGAAAGCTAGAGAGTTCGCATCATACTGGTCAAGCTTTTCAGTCCCTTTTTTTCTCGTATTTTCGGATGAGTATGTCCTCAAAATCAGTTATATCTCCATATTACCCATTTTTTTTTAAATATTCTTTTTTTAATTGTTGGGCAATTTTGATGACTTTTTTCGCTGTTTTTTTTGGTTTTCTTTACCAAAGTCTCTACGATTATAACCAAATTCCCGTCATCAAAAAACCGAAAATACGAATACTTTTAAATGTCGTGATTATCCGTATCTCATATATTCCATCCGTATTTTTTAGCGCCCTAAAAAACTTCTTTGGCACGTGCCTTTCAAATCTCAGCAAGTCCAGTACATATTCAATTTTTTCTTGGACTTTGAATTCCTGTGATTCGTAGAAATCCAAGAAATAGCTTCTGTACGTCTTTATCTTTCTAACGACCACAAAGTCAACCAATTAGTTTACATTACCATTAAAAAGTTATATTAATACCCAATTTTTTGTGGTTATTAGTAACTGGTAAATATCCTTTCTAAGGCCTTTTTTATTCCTTAACTCGCAAAAATGATGCTATTAAATGGATTTAGCAGACAACGATAGCAGAACAGTTTTGGGGTGTTCATAGTATCTAAATTAGTAAAAACAGGTTTTAAAACTCTGAGGTAAAATGAAAAGTAATCTCAGGATATTTTTGTTGGGTCATTTGGAGGGAAAAAGACGAATCCGCAAAAAATACCAATTGCCCTTGTTTGTCCTTGGCCAAAAACTTTTGTTTGACCTTTAGAAAATCGAGATAGTTTTCATTTTGATCGTCTTCGGTACTGATCCAACAGGCTTTGTGTACATTGAGATTTTCAAAACTACATTTTGCAGTGTACTCGTGTTCCAATCGGTATTGGATCACCTCAAATTGTAAGGCACCTACGGTTCCGATCACTTTTCTTCCATTGAGGTTGAGGGTAAACAACTGGGCTACTCCCTCGTCCATAAGTTGGTCAATGCCTTTGTTGAGTTGTTTAGCTTTCATAGGATCGGCATTGTTGATAAATCGAAAATGTTCGGGTGAAAAACTGGGAATGCCTTTGTATTGGATTTCCTCTCCCGAAGTGAGCGTATCTCCAATCTTAAAATTTCCAGTATCGTGTAACCCTACAATATCCCCTGGGAACGACTCATCTACCACTTGTTTTTTCTCTGCAAAAAAAGCATTAGGACTTGAAAATTTGAGTTTCTTTTTGTGTCTCACATGAAAATAAGGGGTATTGCGTTTGAAAGTTCCAGACACAATTTTGATAAACGCCAATCGATCCCTATGCTTTGGATCCATATTGGCATGGATCTTAAAGACAAAACCCGAAAAGGAAACTTCATCGGGCTCAATGATGCGTTTGTCTGTTGACTTAGGCAATGGCGGGGGTGCAATTTCAATAAAACAGTCCAGTAGTTCCTGAACCCCAAAATTGTTCAATGCCGAACCAAAAAACACAGGTTGTAAATCCCCTTCTAGATATTCTTTTTGATCAAAGGGAGGATAAACCCCTTCAACCAATTCTAGAGATTCTCTAAGTTCGGTCATGGATTGATGGCCAATGGCCTCACCCAATCCCTCGTCGTCTATGCTTTGGTAGGCGATTGTTTTTGCAATCTTTTGTTTGTCGGTTGATTCAAATATTTGGATGTTTTGTTCCCAAAGGTTGTAGATGCCCTTAAAGTTGTAACCCATACCAATGGGAAAACTCAGGGGAGTTACCCTCAAGCCCAGTTTGGTTTCCACCTCGTCCAGCAAGTCAAAGGCGTCTTTTCCCTCTCGATCCAATTTGTTGATGAAGACGATCATGGGAATTTTGCGCATGCGGCAGACTTCTACCAGTTTTTCGGTTTGTTCTTCTACCCCCTTGGCGACATCGATGACCACAATCACGCTGTCTACTGCGGTCAGTGTTCTAAAGGTGTCTTCAGCAAAATCTTTATGCCCTGGTGTGTCCAGAATGTTGATTTTTTTGTTTTGATAATTGAAGGCCAAAACAGAGGTTGCGACAGAAATTCCTCTTTGACGCTCGATTTCCATAAAGTCGCTGGTCGCTCCCTTTTTGATCTTGTTAGATTTAACGGCTCCTGCCTCTTGTATGGCTCCACCGTACAACAGTAGTTTTTCTGTAAGTGTTGTTTTACCCGCATCAGGGTGAGAAATGATGCCGAATGTTCTTCTTCTTTGAATCTCCTGCAGGAATTCCATATGGATCGATTTGGGCAAAAATATTTAATTAAATCCCATCACTAAAATTTGTAGATAGGTTTTGTGTAATATATTAGGTATTTTTGATCCGATGGAGGAAGAAAAAGTTGTTTTGGTTGATATTCATGATCAGCAGCTCGGTACGATGGGTAAAATAGAAGCCCACGAAAAAGCCGAATTGCATCGAGCGTTTTCAATTTTTATACTGAATTCGAATGGAGAATTGCTCTTGCAACAACGTGCTTTTGAAAAATACCACTCTCCTGGACTTTGGACCAATACTTGTTGTAGTCACCAACGGGAGGGAGAATCCAATTTGGAAGCGGGTAAACGACGATTGATGGAGGAGATGGGCATTACCGTTCCTCTCCAAGAATTGTTTTATTTTATTTACAAAGCCTCTTTTGATAACGGATTGACCGAACATGAACTCGACCACGTTATGGTAGGCTATAGTGACGAAGACCCAAAGATTAACACCGACGAAGTCAAAGCTTTTAAATGGGTGCCCATCGATGTTTTGAAAAAAGAATTGATTGATAATCCCGATCATTACACCGTTTGGTTTGCCATTATTTTTGATCGTTTTTGTCAACATTTAGAAGACCAAACAAAGCTATGAAAGTAACAGTCTGTAGAAAAGCGCATTTTAATGCTGCCCACCGACTTTATGTTAAATCTTGGGATGATGCCAAAAATGAAAAAGTTTTTGGAAAATGTTCCAATCCTCATTTTCACGGTCACAACTATGAGTTGATTGTCAATGTGACGGGAACCATCGATCCCATTACGGGTTATGTCATGGACATGAAAGTCCTAAAGGATTTGATCAAATCTGAGATCGAGGACGCCTTTGATCACAAAAACCTCAATGAACAAGTTCCTGAATTTTCTGATTTGATCCCTTCTGCAGAAAACATCGCCGTGGTAATTTACAACAAACTTTTTCCCCATTTGGATGAAGACAAAACCTTAGAAGTCGTTCTTTACGAAACCCCGCGGAATTTTGTCAAATACAGTGGTTAAATAAACCTAAAAAACAATCGTTATGTCAAGTATTAAAGTATTCAAAAAAGAAATCAACAACAGTATAGGAAGTTTTATTGAGGAAGTTTACGCTTGGGAATTAAATCATCCTGAAGCTGACCTGAAATCGACTGAAAAATTGATCGATAAAGCCATCGCTTTGTTTGACGATATGATTGAGAAAATCCATCAGTCTAAAAGAAAGGGAGGGAAGGAAGGTTTTAAGTCCCTCAAAGACAACTTGGGCAGCGCTATCGATGCACTGCAAAAGGAGTTGGGCAAACTGGGGTAATTATTCTATTGCTTCCTCTGCTTTTCGACGTTCAATAAAATTAAGAAATTCTTTACCGTATTTCGATGACTTAACCTGATCGGTCAATTTGGAGGCTACGGTGTCCAAAAACACGATATTGGCATCATAGACCTCGGTCAACGCTATAAAAGGAGCAATGACATTGTCCCCGTGAGTGCTGGCAAAGTTGAGGGCATACAAATATCTTCTTTTTAATAAATTGTCCATGGCCGCTCGAATGGAATCCAAAGCATTGTTGTTGTCTTCTTTGGCTTCTTGAAAATAAGCTTGGATGTATTCCAAGTTTTTGGCGTCGAACTGTCGGGCCAGTTTTCGGTATTCTTGGAGTAATTTTTGATTTTCAGAACCTGTAACTTTGGCACTGCTTTCAAAGGTTTTCAGTAAAGTATTGACAGAAATTTCGCCTTTTTCTGCAAAGAACAATATTCTGTCATTGAGACTGTCACCGTCTTCCTTGTTTAAATAGAGGTAATATATTTCAGGACTTTCTATTTCTGTTTTGAATTTGAAGTCGGGACTTCCATCGACCACTAACGAGTCGACATTCACCATTATGGAGTCTTGTATTTTTTGCAAATAGAGGGTTCCCTTTCGTAAGCCTTCTATTGTTCCGCTGAGAAGCATGGTATTTCCAGAAGGTTTGGAGGTGCTCTCACAACCTATAAGTGTCAACAGACAGAAAAGTGTGCTATAGGATAGGTTTTTACTAAACATCATTGTGTAGTGGTTTTTGCAAATGTAGTCCAATTTGATTTTTTATAAAAATGGAATTTAGGTTGGTATGCGCTTTTAATTTTACATTATTTGGCAGAGGATCGAAATCAAGTTTTTACACTAATTTTGAATTGTAATGTTACAATCAATTTCAATTTTAGGTTTATTATACCTATTAATTTTTCCGTCTTTGGATTGGGGAAAAACAGGTCATCAAGTGGTTGGAGTATTGGCTGAACGGAATCTGACTCCTCAGGCTCAAAAGGCGATTGATGATTTACTGGATGGTGCCTCTTTGTCCAGTATTTCCAATTATGGCGATAAAATTAAGTCTAATCCAAAATACAGAGCTTTAAACCCTTGGCATTACATCAATCTGCCTTTCGATCTGTCCTATGCCAGCGCAAAAAAGAATCCCAAAGGCGATGTGGTAATGGCCATTAAAAAATGCATTGCCAAACTCAAAGATGAAGATGAACCGAAAAGTGAGCGCGCCTTTTATCTCAAATTATTGGTACATTTTATTGGTGATATTCATCAACCCTTGCATGTGGGAAGAAAGGAAGATCGCGGAGGAAATGATATCCGACTCCAATGGTTGGGAAAATCCACCAATCTTCATCGGTTGTGGGATACTGGCTTGATTGACCATTGTGGAATAAGCAGTCCTATCGAGTGGTCAATAGAATTAGGAGATATGCCGCCCAAAGTGATGGAAGCCATTCAAAACGAGCCTTTGGAGCAGTGGGTGGCTGAGTCTCAGGCTTTGGCTAAAATTATTTATGGAGACAGTCCCTCCAACAGTAGGCTAGGACAGGATTATTACTCCCGCTATCTCCCTCTTCTTAAAATGCAGTTGCAAAGAGGGGGATTTCGTTTGGCCGCACAGCTGAACGATATTTTCAAATGATTTTTCGGAAGGTTAGATTAATTCTGGGTTCTAGTGGTTTTTTGGTTTTGGGAATCTGGTGGAGCCAATGTTCTTGCATGGCACCTTCCATTAGGAGTAAACTGCCGTGTTGGAGTTCCATTTTGTAACGTTCGGATTTAATTTTCCGATGTTTGAAGTGAAAAAATCGGGTGGCTCCAAAACTGAAGGAGGCGATTTGTGGATGCTTTCCCAATTCTTTTTCATTGTCGGCATGCCAACCATTGCTATCGGCGCCATCGCGGTAAAGGTTGAGAAGAACGCAGTTAAAATCGTGTTGGCTGACTTTTTGGATTTGCCCTAAGAGTTCCAGAAGTTCATCTGTCATGGGTTGGGGTTTTAGGGTTAAACCCGAATAAGTATATGTGCTCATTGAGTTGCTGTGGAGGGAGGTTAGCCGTGGTTGAGCATAGACTTTTCCGAATACTTTTACATCGTCTTGTTGCCAAGGAATCTGTTCCAAAAAAATGTTGAAATAACGATCGGCGACTTCTTCAGAGAAGAAATTTTGATAATAGCGCAATTGGGCATCTGGAAGATCGGGTTGCCAGCTATGGAAAGGAGGGTTGTTGTTCGCCATCCCTCAAAAATAAAAAATTGGTTTATAATTTTGGCGAAGTGGACCTTCTTAATCGCTTAGGGTATAGAAGAGACCTAGTCGAGGTTTTTTGATCAATTGATTTTTTTTAATGTCATTGTCCCCATCCTTTTTACAATACCATTAACGGCCAATGGTGGTGTGGTGATTTTTTGAATGGGCTTATTTTCAATTTTATTAGGTGCACTAAAGGTTTGTCCGGCATCTGTTCCCGCATCGTAAACTCCCACTTCAACGGTTTTTTCCGTGACCCATTTATCCTCTTCATACAGTTCAATATCCCTAATGGCTACGTACCAATCTGGACTGGGAGCAATCATGGACACCACACTGACCAATGAATGGGACTTTTCTATGGTGAATTCGACATTTAGGCTTCCCGGAGATCGACCGATGCCTCCTCCGCTGATGAGAGATTTTGCTTTTTTTTCTGATATCCAGGCATCAATTTCACTTGAAAGGGGACTTTTGCTTCCGACTTCCGCCATATTTTTAATTCCAGAAGTTGCTTTTTTTTCGGCGGCAAAGAGTTGGACATCGCCATTGTGGGTCATGCCGATAAGTCCCGAAAAGTGGGGGCTGGAGGGGAAATCGACCGGATGGGTCGCCGAACCCCATAGGGCATTGAATGTCAATTCATATTTTGCTTCCTCTTCCGAGGGAGTTTCACTTTTGTTGGTTTTGATTTTATCAGTGTTGGATTCATTCTCGTTCATACAAGCCGAAAACCATATTAATAGTATGATGAATGACAGTTTTTTTAGCATTTTCATGGACTAAGATAGGGGTAGCCCAAAAATAAAAAATCCCTTGCTTTTAAAGAAGCAAGGGATTCATCAATTAGTGGCTGGGATCTATTTGATCAGATCAACAGAGCGTTTGATAAAAGCCGTAAGGGCTTCTCCTTTGAGGAGGTTTTGGGAAAGCCGTGCCAAATCGAGGGCTTGTTGAATGAGTCGCTCGCGTTTTTTTGCGGTTTTGGTCTGTAGGATTTGTCCTACCAATTCGTGATTGGTGTTGACCAAAAGGGTGTACATCTCTGGGAATGAACCCATCATACCACCACCAGTTTGTTGCATTTCCTTCATCCTTCTCATAAACTCTGGTTGGGTCAAAACAAAGGGGAGTCCATTGCTGTCCATGGCTTCCAGTTGTATGGTGTATTTATCTCCGGGAACTACGGTCTCAATTAATGGTTTGAGACTTTCTTTTTCTTCCTCTGACATTTTGGAAACGGATGCCTCTTCTTTTTTGATGAGGTTTTCGACAGCGTCGCCATCCACACGAGCAAAGGCGATATTGTCCTTGTCTCCTTCAAGTTTCTGGATGAGGTGTGCGATGATGGGGGAATCCAAGAGAAGCACTTTATAGCCTTTGTCTTTGGCCGTTTCGATGTATTGGTGTTGTTCCTCTGCATTAGAAGCATAGAGGAATATCAGTTTACCGTCTTTGTCGGTCTGACTGTCTTTAAGCGCGGCCTCCAATTCGGCAAAAGTCAGGTATTCTCCATCTGTAGTGGGATAGAGCATAAACTGGTCTGCTTTTTCATAAAATTTATCCTCGGTCAGCATTCCGTATTCAATGACGACTTTGATATCATTCCATTTTTCTTCAAAGCCTTTACGGTCTTTTTTAAATAGGGAACTGAGTTTGTCGGCCACCTTACGGGTGATGTAGTTACTGATTTTCTTGACGGCACCGTCGGCTTGTAAATAGCTACGTGAGACGTTGAGAGGAATATCTGGAGAATCGATCACCCCACGAAGTAGGGTTAGAAATTCGGGGACAATTCCTTCTACATTGTCTGTAACAAAAACCTGATTTTGATAAAGTTGGATTTTGTCTTTTTGGAGGTTGAGATCGTTTTGAATTTTGGGAAAGTAGAGTATTCCTGTCAGGTTAAAGGGATAATCTACGTTGAGGTGGATATTAAAAAGAGGTTCCTCAAACTGCATGGGGTACAATTCTCTGTAAAAAGATTTGTAATCTTCGTCTTTGAGGTCGGCGGGAGTATTGGTCCATGCCGGATGGGTATTGTTGATGATGTTGTCGACCGTTTGGGTTTCGGGTTTGGTATCCTCTTTGGCGTCTTCGGGTAGGGGGAGGTTTTCTTCCTTTGTTCCAAACTTTATGGGGAAGGGCATGAATTTGTTGTACTTGTTGAGCAATTCTCTGATACGGGCTTCCTCCAGGAACTCAGTAGAATCCTCGGCAATGTGGAGAACGATCTCTGTACCCCTTTCTTTTTTATCTGCTTCCTCGAGGGTGTATTCGGGAGAACCATCGCAAATCCAGTGAGCAGCTGGGGCATCTTGATGAGATTTGGTGATGATTTCTACCTTTTCGGCCACCATAAAAGCGGAGTAAAATCCTAGTCCAAAGTGTCCAATGATTCCCGAATCTTTGGCGTTGTCTTTGTATTTTTCCAAAAATTCTTCAGCACCCGAAAAGGCCACCTCGTTAATGTATTTGTTGACTTCATCTGCAGTCATTCCCACTCCTTGGTCGATGATGTGAATTTTTTTATTGTCTTTATCTATTTTGACTTCGATGCGAGGGTCACCAATTTCTCCTTTTACTTCACCTATACTACTGAGGTGCTTTAGTTTACTGATTGCATCTGTCGCGTTGGAGATTAACTCTCTTAGAAAAATTTCATGGTCGCTATAAAGAAACTTTTTAATTAGGGGAAAGATGTTCTCTACCGCAACATTAATTTTACCATTTGCCATTTTTATGTTTTTTAATTTGTTGTAATACATTCAAAAAAAATACCAAAGAATAATATAATGACACATTGACAGAGATTTTTTGTTTAAGTTTTTTTTAAAATAAATAAACAATTCGTAAATTTGGTGCAAATACATAATAAATGAGTCAGAAGGAAGAGAAAGAAAAATTAGCGATTATTACCGCTTTTATGAATTATACCCTAGAAAATGATCATTTTCCAAAGTCGGTGTTCAAATTTTGTAAAGACAGTGGTATGGATGAAAAGAGTTTTTATAAGTTTTTTGGTTCATTAGAAGGAGTCAAAGGGACTATATGGGAAACCTTTTATGATAACGCCATGTCACTTTTGGAAAAGGATGAAAATTTTGAAGGAGCTAAACCCAAAGAAAAGTTACTATCCTTCTACTTTACCTTTTTTGAGGTATTACTGCTCAACAGAAGTTATGTTTTATTTGCCCTATCTGGGTCAAATAATATGATGATGAAAATGGGACAGTTGTCTTCCCTTAGAAAAATGTTCAAAGCTTTTTCTGCAGAATTAATCGAAGATGGGAATATAGATAAACCCTCTTATCTGCAACATCCACCCAAAATATTTTCGGAGGCGGCTTGGGTGCAGTTGGGCTTTTTGATGAAGTTTTGGATAGAAGACTCTTCAGCTGATTTCGAAAAGACAGATCAAGCCATTGAGAAGTCGGTTCAAACGGCTTTTGACGTTTTTGACAACACCCCTTTGTCAGCTTTGGTGGACTTTGGTAAATTTTTGTGGAAAGAAAAATTTGCGGTCTCTTGAAATCATTGGATTATATTCCAACCAATAAAATCGCACGGGCAGGAAATTTGGTCACCACCGGCCTTAAATTGGGCGGAAACTACCTCAAATATTACGGAGAAAAAGCACTCAAGGTGGATGGCAGTCGGGAGCGGCTGGACGAAGAGAATGCAAAAGACATCTACAATTCTCTAAAAACCTTAAAAGGAAGTGCACTTAAGGTCGCTCAGATGTTGAGTATGGAAAAAAACCTTTTACCGAGGGCCTATGTTGACCAGTTCAGTTTGGCACAGTTTTCTGTGCCGCCACTCTCTTGGCCTTTGGTCAAAAAAATGATAAGAAAATACTTGGGGGCTAACCCCGAATCGGTTTTTGATACGTTTGCTGCCCAGTCTAAAAATGCCGCCAGTATCGGTCAGGTACATCAGGCAACCAAAGACGGGAAAAAACTTGCTGTGAAAATCCAATATCCTGGGGTGGCAGATAGTATCAGTTCCGACTTAAGTATCGTAAAGCCCATTGCGCTGAGAATGTTTAATCTCAAAGGGCAGGATACTGACAAATATTTCAAAGAAGTAGAAAATAAACTTTTAGAGGAAACGGATTATGAGTTGGAACTAAAGCAGAGCCAATGGATTGCAGATCAATGTAAATCCATTCCTTACCTCAAGTTCCCGACGTATTATCCTGAGTACTCTTCCGAAAAAATTCTGACCATGGATTGGATGGAAGGATTGCACATATCGGAATATGTGTCAACCCAACCACAAGACCAAGAAATGAACCACCGTTTGGGTCAGACCCTTTGGGACTTCTATATGTTTCAAATACATCATTTGAAAAAAGTACATGCAGATCCACATCCTGGAAACTTTCTAATTGATCAGACTTTCCATTTGATCGCCTTGGACTTTGGTTGTGTTAAGGCCATTCCCGACGAATTTTATATCCCTTACTTTGAATTGGCCGATCTCGATATAGACAATAATCCAGAGCGTTTTCGCAATATACTCTATGATTTAGAGATTTTGAGATCTGACGACAGTCAAGAGGAAACAGTTTATTTGTCTGACTTATTCGGTCGTCTGATTAAAGTACTTACGCTTCCTTTTACTCAAAAGGAATTTGATTTTGGAGACCCAGTTTTTTGGAGTGAAATCAATGCCCTTAGCGAAACCTTATCATCGGATCAACAGTTACGAAAGATGAACGGTAATCGAGGATCAAAACATTTTATTTATATCAATCGTACTTTTTTCGGTTTGTATAGTTTGCTCAACGACCTGAATGCTAAAGTAAATACTGAAGCCTTTAAAAAATACTTCTAATCGATTAGTCTTTTAATGAATTGTCCTTTTTTGTCTTTTCATTATCGACTTCCTTCACAATTTATTTTAGATTAAGGGTGCATTTTTATTTGAAAAAATGAACATTTCAATTTACTTTATATAAATTATATTTAAAGGAAACAATTTTATGTACAATTCAAAGATTATTGGAATTGGGAAATATGTCCCCGAAAATGTAGTGACCAATGAAGATTTAACTTCAATAATGGACACTTCCCATGAGTGGATCGTTGAACGAACAGGAATAGAGGAGCGCCGTCACATCAAAAAGGGAGACGGAAATACAACGGCAACCATGGGTGTAAAGGCTGCTAAAATTGCCATTGAACGAGCCAAAATTGACAAAAATGATATCGACCTCATTCTGTTTGCCACCCTTAGTCCTGATTACTATTTTCCTGGTTCGGGAGTAATCGTTCAGCATCAATTGGATATTCCAAGTTGTCCTGCCATGGATATTCGTAACCAGTGCTCAGGATTTATTTACGCCTTGTCCACTGCCGACCAATTTATCAAGACGGGTATGTACAAAAATATTTTGATCATCGGTTCGGAAAATCACTCTGGAGGTTTGGACATGAGCACGCGAGGAAGAGGTGTTTCGGTCATCTTTGGTGACGGTGCAGGGGCTGTGGTGGTCAGCCGGTCGGATGATGATAAGGGTATATTGTCAACCCATTTACATTCCGAAGGACAATTTGCCGAGGAGTTGGCTTTGATTGGACCCAGTACCAACCGATGGGTGCCTGAGATTTTGGAGGCCAACGATTCAGAAGATATTTCTTATTATCCCAATATGAACGGTCAATTGGTTTTCAAAAATGCAGTGGTTCGCTTTTCGGAAGTCATTATGGAAGGTTTACAACACAATCAGTTGACCCCAGATCAAATCGATATGTTGATTCCCCACCAAGCCAATCTTCGTATTTCTCAATTCATTCAAAGAAAGTTTGGTCTTTCTGACGACCAAGTTTACAACAATATCATGCGTTATGGTAATACAACAGCGGGATCCATCCCCATTGCTTTGACAGAGGCATGGGAAGAGGACAAAATCAAATCTGGAGATTTGGTAGTCTTGGCCGCCTTTGGAAGTGGTTTTACTTGGGGAAGTGCCTTGATCAGGTGGTAGTCTTTTTTTGACGAATGAACAACAAGCCCAAAAAGGTGAGCAATCCGTTGAGGGGTAATAATTCATATCCGATTTGATATCCTCCTAGAGCGTCTGGAGAGAGATTTCCTATCCAAACAATCAATAGCATAGAGAGGATAACGACAGACCATACCCGTCGATCCTGAATCTGAAAGGGAGTGAAAATCCCGAAGGCAAACAAGCCCAACAAAGGGCCATAGGTGTAGGAAGCGACTGTCAAGAGTCCATCGATCACATTTCGATCCAAAACGTACTTGAAAAGGATGACCACCACCACAAGTACAAGGCTCATTCCTAAATGGGTTTTTTTTCTAATGCTTTTTTGTTTTTGTTCAGTGTATTGATCTAACTTGAGGAAGTCGATGCAAAAGGAGGTCGTAAGAGAAGTTAGGGCACTGTCTGCACTACTGTAGGCTGCTGCGATGAGACCCAATATAAAAACAACACCTACACCAATACCCAGTCCACCATTGATAGCAATTTCAGGAAACAAAAGGTCTGTTTTTGGGCTACCTTCCATCAAGGGAATCATGATTTGGTTTTGTTCGGCATAAAGGAAGATCATCGCTCCCAATACTAAAAATAGAAAGGTGACAACTATCAGAACCAAACTGAAGACAATCATATTGGTTTGTGCGGCTTTGAGACTACGGCAGGTCAGATTTTTTTGCATCATGTCTTGATCAAGACCTGTCATACAAATGGTGATAAATATGCCTCCAATAAAAGACTTTAGGAAGTGATTTCTAGCAAAAAAATCTTCGGTCACCCAAGTGCTTGTCAGATGAGTGTATTGAGCGTTTGTCAGGATTTCATTAACATTAAGGTTGAGCGTATTTCCTAGATGGTAAAGTGTCAATCCAACTGCGGTCAACATCAGTAATGTCTGAAGGGTATCGGTCCATACGATGGTTTTGATGCCTCCTTTTTGGGTGTAAATCCAGATCAAAACAATGGAGAGAATAACAGTAATTTCAAAGGGTACTCCCCACGCATCAAAGATGAACTGTTGGAGAACAATCGCAACCAAAAAAAGACGAAAACTGGCTCCCAAAACTCTAGAAATAAAGAAAGATAAAGCGCCAACTTTATGACTGTTATAACCAAAGCGATCATTCAAATATTCATAGATGGAGGTCAGATTTTGACTGTAATAAACAGGGAGCAGCACAAAAGCGACGATAAAATAGCCTGCCCAATAACCCAAGACGACTTGGAAGTAACTGAAGCCTGAGTCTCCAACCCAACCAGGGACAGAAATAAAAGTGACACCTGAGAGAGAAGCCCCTACCATGCCAAAGGCTACCAAATACCATGGAGAGCTTCGATTGGCGGTAAAAAACGTCTGATTGTCAGCTTTTCTGCTCGTTAGATAGGCAATGCCCATCAACAGGGAGAAGTATCCCAAAATTAAAATCAAAATAAAAGCAGGCTGCAACATATCAAAGTCTAAAGATACAAAATCAGATCAAGGGATTTATTGTTAAATTTGCCAAATGGAATTCTCCTCTAAACTATTAGAAAATGCTGTCTTGGAAATTTCCCAATTGCCAGGTATCGGAAAGAGAACTGCATTGCGATTGGCACTTCATCTTCTAAAACAACCCAAAGAAAATACTACAGGATTGACCCAAGCTCTCAATGACCTAAGAGAACACATTAATTTTTGTTCTTCCTGTCATAATTTATCCGACGTTCCTCTTTGTGAAATCTGTTCAAATCCTGCTCGTGACGATTCTTTGCTTTGTGTGGTGGAAGACATTAGAGATGTTATCGCCGTCGAAAACACAGGTCAGTTCAAGGGCTATTACCATGTTTTGGGGGGAATTATCTCTCCTATTGACGGAGTAGGCCCCCAAGATTTAAATTTGGATTCTCTCGAACAAAAAGTCAAAGCTGGGAAAGTGAAAGAAATTATTTTTGCTCTGAGTGCTACCATGGAGGCAGATACCACCAATTTCTATATTTATAAAATACTGGCACCCTACGATGTTCAAACATCAGCCATTGCCAGAGGGATACCTGTTGGAGACGAGTTGGAATATACCGATGAGGTGACTCTGGGTAGGAGTATTCTCAAAAGAGTCCCTTACGAAAACTCGATAGTAAATAAATAGGGAGCTGATTTTTTCCATTGTCTAAATAACTGTATTTCCCCTTTAAATTTGGTAATTTTGTACTTTCTTAAAAAATGGGCAAACACTTTTTGAAATTACCCAAGATGGGGGAGAGCGTTGTGGAAGCTACTTTGACCAAATGGTTAAAAGAGGTAGGAGACCCTGTTGAAGTTGAAGATATTCTTGTAGAAATTGCAACAGACAAAGTGGATTCTGATGTGCCCAGTGAGGTCAGTGGTGTATTGATCGAAAAGAAATTTTCAGAAAATGAAGTTGTACAAGTAGGAGAGGTGATGGCCATCATACAAACTGAAGGCGATGAATCCGATGATCAACTCAACAATGAAGTATCGGTAGAGCCTGAGTCACCCAAAGAGATAGAGGCAGAAGAAATTCCCACTCCTGAAGGGAAAGTTTTTAATCCTCCTGATCCATTACCCGAATTTGAAACTGTATCTAAAACCGTAGAGGAGGCTAAAGCCATGGTTTCGACCGAAACCACCAACGATAATAACGAATTTCTATCCCCTTTGGTCAAGAGCATTGTCAAGGCAGAGGGATTGAGTCAAGAGGAAATAAAGCGTATCAAAGGGACTGGGAAAGACAACCGAATCACCAAAAAAGACCTATTGGCCTATTTGGCTCAGCGTGGCAGTTCAGCTTCCCCTATCAAAGAAAAATCTATTCTTGTCAGTAAGAGTGCTTCTTCCTCGACTGTGTCAACACCAACCGCAGCTTCATCAGGCGTGATTTCCAAAGCCGATGGAGATCAAATCATCGAAATGTCACGAATGGCCAAATTGACGGCCGATCACATGATCCGTAGCAAACAGACATCTGCCCACGTTCAATCCTTTATCGAGACTGATATGACGAATTTGTGGGATTGGAGAGAGAAAGTCAAAAATGATTTTTTGGAAAGAGAAGGTGAAAAATTGACTTTTACCCCATTATTGATCACCGCCCTTATCAAAGCTTTAAAAGATTTTCCACTTTTGAACAGTTCGCTGGAGGGTGATACCATTATCCAGAAAAGAGACATCAATATAGGAATGGCCGCTGCCATGGCCGACGGCAATTTGATTGTTCCAGTGATCAAAAATGCCGATCATCTGAATATGGTAGGATTGGCCAAAGCGGTTAATGACTTGGCACATCGAGCCAGAACGCAACAGTTGAAGCCCGAGGAAGTCCAAGGCGGTACCTTTACTTTTACCAACATCGGTAACTTTGGATCGCTGACAGGAACCCCCATCATCAATCAACCCCAAGTGGGGATTGTAGCAGTGGGTGTGATCCGAAAAATGCCGGCGGTCATCGAAACTTCTCAGGGTGATTCTATTGCCATCCGTAAAAAAATGATCATTTCTCATAGTTATGACCATCGCATCATCAATGGTGCTATGGGAGGTCAGTTCATCAAGAGTATGTCCGATTATCTAGAAAATTGGGATAAAGACTTCTTTATCTAATCTTTAATTCATGAAATTACAACTTACAAGACCGCTTTGTTTTTTTGATTTGGAAACCACAGGTGTAAATGTTACCAACGATCGTATTGTTGAAATTGCAGTATTAAAGTTACATCCTGATGGAACAAAAGAAGATAAGGTTTGGAGGGTCAACCCCGAATGTCCCATCCCAGCAGAAGTCTCTGCTGTGCATGGTATTTATGATGCTGATGTAGCTGATGAACCCAATTTCAAGGCACTTTCTAAAACCATTTACAACTTTATCAAAAATTCGGATTTGGCTGGATACAATTCCGATCGTTTTGACATCCCCCTTTTGGCAGAGGAAATGCTCAGGGCGGAGATCGATTTTGATATGGCTCATTTTAAAACCGTTGACGTGCAAACCATTTTTCATAAAATGGAACAGCGAACGCTAACAGCAGCCTTAAAGTTTTACTGTAATGAGGAACTGGTCGATGCGCATTCTGCCATGGCCGATACCCAAGCCACCCACGATGTTTTGATGGCCCAATTGGAGCGATACGAAGAGCTGGAAGCAGATGTGGACTCCTTAAATGTATTTACCACCCGAAAAAAATCCGCTGATTTTGCTGGTTTTATCGTATTCAACAAAGAAGGAGAAGAGTGTTTTTCTTTTGGTAAACACAAGGGGAAGACGGTGGAGCATATTTTGGAACAAGAGCCTGGCTACTTTGGATGGTTACTCAATGCCGATTTTCCCATGTACACCAAAAAGGTACTTACTGCCATTCGATTGAGAAAATTGAACACCTAATCTTTGTTTCAGTGAAAATCATTTGTATTGGGAGAAACTACCCTCAGCATGCAGAGGAGTTGGGCAATGAAAAACCTGAATCCCCCGTTATATTTCTTAAGCCCGATACGGCAAAACTCCAAAGGCGTTTTCCATTTTATATCCCCCCTTTTTCGGATCAAATTCATCATGAAGTGGAGGTAGTGGTCAAAATCAATCGAATCGGCAAATACATAGAGAAAAAATTTGCTCACAAGTATTATAAAGAGATTGGTTTGGGCATTGACTTTACGGCTCGCGACTTGCAAAAGAAATTGAAGGAGAATGGTTTGCCTTGGGAAAAGGCCAAAGCCTTTGACGGATCGGCCTTGATGGGCAATTGGTTTGACAAATCCCAATTTAAAGATTTGAATCAACTGGATTTTGAACTCGTAAAAAATGGTGCTATCATCCAAGAGGGAAATACTTCTCAAATGCTTTGGAGTATTGATGAACTGATCGCTGAGGTGTCTCAATTTTTTACCCTTAAAATTGGAGATGTAATTTTTACCGGAACACCGGCGGGAGTAGGACCCGTTGCTGCCAATGATGTTTTGGAAGGATATTTGGAAGAGGAAAAGGCATTTACGGTAAAAATAAAATAGTATGAAAGCAGAACTGGTCAGTATAGGAGACGAAATTCTAATTGGACAAATCATAAACACTAATGCGGTTTTTTTGGCCAAGGAATTGAATAGTATAGGGGTTGAAATTGCTCAGATCAGCAGTATCTCTGACCAAAAAGAGATCATTGTCAATGCCTTGGACGAGGCGCGAAAAAGAGCGGACATTATCATCATGACAGGAGGACTGGGGCCTACCAAGGACGATGTTACCAAACATACCCTTTGCGAATATTTTGACGATCAATTGGTCAAGAATGAGCTTGTTTTGGAACATATCGAAAATATTTTTAAGAAATACGTCACCACTCCCATTAGCGATATGAACCGAGAGCAGGCGAACTTGCCCACCAAAGCCACAATTCTTCACAACCGATTCGGTACTGCAGCTGGGATGTGGTTTATGGACGGTGGACAAGTGTTTGTTTCCCTACCCGGTGTGCCTTATGAGATGGAGGCTTTGATCAAAAACGAGGTATTGCCCAAAATTCAACAACAATTTGTTCTGCCTGCCTTGTATCACAAAACCATACTCACTTATGGTTTGGGAGAAAGTGTGATTGCTGAAAGAATCGAGAATTGGGAAAACAATCTTCCAGAGACCATCAAGTTGGCCTATTTACCCAGTTTAGGGAGGGTGCGCTTGCGCCTATCCACCAAGGGCTCAGAATTAGAGAACCTAAAAACAGAAGTAAATGCTCAGATAGAAAAGGTCATCCCTTTGATTGATGACATTTATTTTGGTACGGAAGAGGATCAGTCCATCGAGTTTTTAATTGCCGAAAAATTAAATCAGTTGGGGAAATCACTTTCCTGTGCGGAGAGTTGTACGGGTGGAGCCATCGCCACCCGGTTTACTTCCCAGCCCGGGGCATCTACTTTCTTTAAAGGCAGTGCGGTTACCTATGCTGTTGAATCAAAAACCAAGCTGTTGGGGGTGGAAAGTAGCCTTATAGACAGCTATGGTGTGGTCAGTGCAGAAGTAGCATCGGCTATGGCTTTGGGAGCTCAAAAAATGTACCAGTCCGATTATGCCATTGCAACCACTGGAAATGCCGGACCTACCAAAGGAGACCAAGGGCAGGAAGTGGGTACTGTTTTTATTGGTTTGGCAACGCCCCAGGGAGTAGAAAGCTTGCAATTCAATATGGGGAATAACCGAACCCGTGTGATTCACAAAACCGTTAATCAAGCTTTTGAAATGCTCTACAGGGAGTTGTTGAGGCAGGAGGTCTAATTCTTGGGTAATTTTTTTGTAACTACCTAAAAAAGTGTAAATTTGCACCCTGTTAAAAAACAATAAAAACCATGTCTAGAGTTTGCGACATCACGGGAAAGAGGGTAATGTTCGGAAATAATGTTTCCCATGCCATGAACAAAACGAGAAGACGTTTTGACATCAACTTGATCAAAAAACGCTTTTACATTCCCGAAGAAGATAAATGGATTACCTTAAAAATAAAAGCCTCCGTGTTGAAAACCATTAACAAAAAAGGAATTAGTGCTGTGATTAAAGAGGCTAAAGCTCAAGGCATTTTATAAAGATTAACATGGCAAAGAAAGGAAACAGAGTTCAAGTTATTTTAGAGTGTACAGAACACAAAGAGTCTGGAAAACCTGGAACTTCGCGTTATATCACTACCAAAAATAAAAAGAATACGCCCGATCGATTGGAGATTAAAAAATTCAATCCCATCCTCAAGCGTATGACCCTTCACAAAGAAATTAAGTAGTTATGGCAAAGAAATCAGTAGCAACCCTTCAGACGGGATCCAAAAAGTTGACAAAAGCCATCAAGATGGTTAAGAAAAATAATTCTAGCTCATACTCTTTCGTTGAAACCATTATCAATCCCGATCGTGCGAACGAATGGTTGAGTAAGCAATAAAATCAACTACAATTCAAAATATAAGCTACTTTTACAGTAGCTTTTTTTATTGGTAGTCCTATGAGTTTTTTAAAATCAATTTTTAGTCCAGAAAAAAAGGAGCGGTTAGATCAAGGTCTTTCGGCTTCAAAAAAATCTTTTTTTTCAAAATTGGGAACAGCGGTCGCTGGAAAGTCAAAAATTGATGCTGATCTATTGGACGAATTGGAAGAGGTTCTGATCCGTTCTGATGTGGGGGTGGCTACCACACTCAAAATCATCGATGCCTTGGAGGCAAGAGTGGCCAAAGATAAATATTTGGGAACCAAAGAATTGGCTGAGATTTTAAGAGAAGAAATCACCACCCTTTTACAGCAGCATAATAAGAATGTGGTCAAAGACTTCGATGCGCCTTTGGATCACCAACCCCACGTTATGATGGTGGTGGGAGTGAATGGCGTTGGTAAAACCACTACCATCGGCAAACTGGCTCATCATTATAAAAGGGGCGGGAAAAAAGTCCTATTGGGTGCAGCCGATACCTTCAGAGCAGGTGCCATAGATCAATTACAAATTTGGGCAGATAGAGTAGGCGTTGATTTGGTTAAACAACAAATGGGCAGTGACCCTGCCTCAGTAGCCTTTGACAGCCTGCAGTCGGCTGTTGCTCAAAAAAGCGATTTGGTCATCATCGATACGGCTGGACGTTTACACAATAAGATCAATTTGATGAATGAATTGGCCAAGGTCAAAAAAGTAATGGACAAAGTAGTTCCCGATGCACCCCATGAGGTCTTGTTGGTTTTGGACGGCTCCACTGGACAAAACGCTTTTGAGCAAGCCAAACAGTTTACTGCCGCCACAGAAGTAACCTCATTGGCCATCACCAAACTCGATGGGACTGCCAAAGGGGGAGTGGTAATGGGTATTTCCGATCAATTTCAAATTCCCGTTCGTTTTATTGGAGTAGGCGAGGGAGTAGAGGATTTGCAATTGTTTCATGCAGAAACATTTGTGGGAAGTTTTTTCAGTTAAGTGAGTTATATGAAAGCTATAGAAAACACGCTTTTTGTGTTCGCAGTTCTTTTTGCACTCTTTATCATTGGTCCCGAAGTGGAATCGCCCGATTTGGAAAAACCATTGCCCGAGATCCAACACGATCTGTCTGAATTAAAGGATTGGATTGACAACAAAGAAGCGAATTTTGACAATGTTAAGCCAGGTAATGCTTCACAATTATTTTTCCACGATACGATTCCTCAAAAAACAGCCTATAGTATTTTGTATTTACATGGTTTTTCTGCGAGCAGAGGAGAAGGTAATCCTGTTCATCGCAACTTAGCCAAAGCATTAAAGGCCAATCTATATCTGCCCAGACTGAGCGATCATGGACTGATAGAAGAAGAACCCATGTTGCATTTTACAGCACAACGGTATTTGGATAGTGCCAAAGAGGCATTAGCCGTAGCCAAAAAGATAGGCGAGAAGGTAATTGTGGTATCCAGTTCTTCGGGAGGTACGCTGTCTTTAATTCTGGGAAATGATCCCCAAATTGACGCTTTACTGTTGTTTGGACCCAATGTAGAAATTTACAATCCCGATGCCAAGTTGCTGACCTTACCTTGGGGACTATATATAGCCCGTATAGTTTTGGGAAGCAAATACCACATCATGGATAAAATTACAGAACAAAAGCGGAACCATTGGACTACCCGCTACCGACTGGAGTGTACCTTACACTTGCAAAAGTTGGTGGAAACAGCAATGCGCCCAGAGATTTTTGAGAGGATTACCTCACCAGTTTTTATGGGATACTACTACAAAAATGAAGAAGAAAAAGATGAGGTAGTATCCGTTCCCGCCATGCTCAAAATGTTTGATCAATTGGGTACTCCAAGAGACAAAAAAGAAAAAATGGCTTTTCCCGATGCGGGAGACCACGTGATTATCTCGCATTTGAGTACCCCCAATCATTCTCAAGTCGAAAAAGCAGCCCTGAATTTTTTGGAAGAAAAATTAGGTATAGATTTAAAATAAAGTTAGTCCATTGAGAACCAAAAGTATAAAGCAAAACAAAATCAACGTTATTACCATGGGCTGTTCCAAAAACCTCTATGACTCGGAGGTTTTGATTGGGCAGTTAAAAGCCAATGACAAAGACGTAGTTCACGAGGAAGAAGGCAATATTGTAGTGGTCAATACATGTGGTTTTATCGATAATGCCAAGGAGGAATCCGTCAACACCATTTTGGAGCAAATCCAAAAAAAGGAAAGTGGCACCATTGACCAGTTATTTGTTACCGGCTGTTTGAGCGAACGCTATAAGCCAGATCTGGAAAAGGAAATGCCACAAGTGGATGCCTATTTTGGGACTACCGATTTGCCCCAATTGCTCAAAGCACTGGGTGCAGATTACAAACATGAATTGTTGGGAGAACGTCAAACGACTACTCCCAAAAATTACGCTTACTTTAAAGTTTCTGAAGGCTGTGATCGTCCCTGTTCTTTTTGCGCCATCCCACTGATGCGTGGTAAACACCGCTCTACTCCCATAGAGGAATTGGTGCAAAGAGCTGAAAAATTGGCCCAGAACGGAGTCAAAGAATTACTGTTAATTGCACAAGATTTGACCTATTACGGTCTGGATTTATACCAAGAAAGACGATTGGCCGACTTGCTTCGGGCTTTGGCTAAGGTGTCTGGTATAGAATGGATTCGAATGCATTACGCCTTTCCCTCTGGCTTTCCTATGGATGTGATTGAAGTCATGAAAAATGAACCCAAGGTTTGTAATTATTTGGACATTCCCTTACAGCATATTTCTGATCCCATCCTCAAATCCATGCGCAGGGGAACTACTCAAAAAAAGACGACGGATTTGATTAATAATATCCGAAAAATACTACCCAAAATTGCTTTGAGAACGACACTGATTGTTGGTTATCCCGGTGAGACAGAAGCTGATTTTGAAACCCTCAAACAATGGGTCAAGGCCATGCGATTTGAACGTTTGGGCTGCTTCACCTACAGTCATGAAGAAAATACCCATGCGTATCAATTGGAGGACAATCTATCACAGGAGGTTAAGCAGGAGCGCGCTAATGAAATCATGAAAATACAATCCGAAATCTCTTGGGAACAGAATCAAAAAAAGGTGGGGAAAAGCTTTCGTTGTGTGATCGATCGAAAACAAGGCGACCACTTTGTCGGCAGAACCGAAATCGACTCTCCTGATGTTGACAATGAAGTGTTGATCGATGCCAAAAAGTATTATCTGAAGTTGGGCGATTTTACGGAGGTTAAAATCGTCGAAGCAACAGATTTTGATCTCTATGGTATCCCACTAAACAACAAGGGTGTTGGAGATTAAAAAAACACCCCTATCTTTATCTTAAAATGGTCATGAAAGCGCATCATATTCCCTTCATCGAAACCGGATATTTTTCCGACTTGATGTGCGATTATCTCAATGACAAAAAAGAACTACAGCCCTTTCACAGTGGCTTACCCAGTTTTGAAAATCTTTACCAGCAGGCTTTAAAAAAAAGTAAGGCTTACTCGCCCCAGATCAGGAAAACACTGTGTGATCGTCTGCGAAGCCAGTACAGCAGTGTCAAAATGTCCACCTCGGTGGCTGAGAATCTTCAATTGCTGGAAAACGAAAATACCCTAACAGTTGCCACTGGACATCAGTTGTGTTTGATGACCGGGCCGCTTTATTTTATCTATAAAATTGTCAGTACCATCAAATTGAGCCGACAACTCAAAGACCGATATCCCGATTTAGATTTTGTTCCCATTTATTGGATGGCAACCGAAGATCACGATTTTGAGGAAATCAGCGCTTTTATTTTTCAGGGTAAAAAATTTCAATGGAATACAGAGTCCGGAGGAGCGGTAGGTAAAATAAATACAAAAAGTTTGAAGCCGCTGTTGGATTTGTTCAAAAAAGAACTGGGGAACAGCATCAACGCCAATATATTAAAATCTTTGATCGAAAAAAGCTATGAGGCAGGAGGGGATTTGTCTCATGCAACGAGGATTTTTGTGCATTCCCTTTTTGAAGCCTACGGATTGCTGATCATTGATGGGGATGATGCGAACTTGAAAAAACACTTTATTCCCTATCTAAAAGAAGAATTACAAGAACAAACTTGTGCTCAAAAGGTGCTCTCCCAGATCGAAACCCTCGAAAAAGAGTACAATCCTCACTATAAGCCTCAGGTCAATCCAAGAGATCTGCATTTGTTTTTTTTGGAGGAAGGTAAGCGGCACCGCCTAATAAAAGATGAGCGTGGCTATACATGGGAGGGAAAAGAAGACAGCGTCAGTGCATCAGAAATGATGGATTGGGTAGAGAAATCTCCTGAAAAATTTTCACCCAATGTATTGTTGCGTCCTCTTTATCAAGAGGTCATATTACCTAATATCGCCAATATTGGTGGAGGAGGGGAGTTGGCTTATTGGCTGGAATTGAAATCTTTTTTTGATGCTCAGAAAGTCCCTTTTCCTCTATTGATTTTACGAAATGCAGCCTTGGTGATCAGTGAAAAAAATATCCGTAAAATCAATAAGTTCAAACTGGAATTGAAAGATTTGTTTCTCAAAAGAAATGCATTGATCAATAAAAAAGTAAGGCAGGTCAGTAATATTGATTTGGATTTGTCCCCCTTTAAAAAACTTTTGGAGTCTCAGTTTGAGGCCTTAAACTTACTGATTCAGGAAACCGATGCCTCTTTTGAAGGAGCGGTCAAAGCGCAGAAATCCAAGCAACTCAAGGGAATTGACCATTTGGAGTATCGTCTTCTCAAAGCACAAAAGATGAAACTGAAAGATCAAGTGGAGCGATTGGTACTTTTGCACGAACAACTTTTTCCCAGCGGACAACTGCAAGAAAGGGTGGAAAACTTTAGTAGTTTTTATCTCGAACAGGGCGATAATTTTATCGAATTTTTGCTAGAAACATTCGATCCCTTATCGGCCGAATTTACTATTGTAGAGGCTTAAGTTTTACCAACATTTTTTTTTAATAAATTCCCTTTTTTGCCAATTCATAACATTTGAATTAATTGTATTTTTGACCTATGCAAGACAAAGTATTGATTCTTGATTTTGGGTCACAATACACCCAATTGATCGCCAGACGTGTAAGAGAACTGTTCATCTACTGTGAAATTCATCCATTTAACAATCCTCCAGAGCATATGGAGGAGTTTAATGCCGTTATACTATCGGGTTCCCCCTATTCGGTTCGATCCGAGCAGGCTCCCCATCCCGATCTTTCTGCCATAAGAGGTAAATTGCCCCTTTTGGCGGTTTGTTATGGTGCACAATATCTGGCTCATTTTTCTGGTGGGGTTGTCAAACCTTCCAATACCCGAGAATACGGCAGGGCGAATTTGTCCTTTATTCAATCGGAGGAATCTTTTTTTGAAGGAATTGACAAAGGCAGTCAAGTGTGGATGAGTCATAGTGACACCATTGATCAATTGCCGGAGGGAGGAATGCTTCTGGCCAGCACCGAAGATGTTAAAAACGCAGCTTATTGCATCGAGGGGGAAACCACTTTTGGAATCCAATTTCACCCCGAGGTTTACCATACCACCGATGGAAAAAAATTACTGGAAAACTTTTTGATCAAAATTGCCGGAATCCAACAAAACTGGACCCCCGACTCTTTTGTGGAAATGACGGTAAAAGAAATTCGAGAAACCATAGGGGACGAAAAAGTGATCCTGGGACTTTCAGGGGGTGTTGATTCTACTGTTGCTGCGGTTTTGTTGCACAAAGCCATAGGCACTCAGTTGCATTGTATTTTTGTTAATAATGGTTTGTTGAGAAAAAACGAGTTCGAAAGCGTATTGAATCAATACGAAGGCATGGGGTTGAATGTCAAAGGGGTTGATGCCTCTGATCAATTCCTCAAGGCTTTGGCAGGGGAAACCGATCCTGAGAGTAAAAGAAAAATCATCGGCAATACTTTTATAGATGTTTTTGATGACGAGTCCAAAAAAACAGCAGGGGTCAGTTGGTTGGCTCAGGGTACCATCTATCCTGATGTCATTGAATCCATCTCTGTCAATGGTCCCTCAGCGACCATCAAATCTCATCACAATGTGGGAGGATTGCCCGATTTTATGAATCTAAAGTTGGTCGAGCCTTTGAAGATGTTGTTCAAAGATGAGGTCAGACGGGTGGGTGCCAGTATTGGTATTGATCCCGAGCTACTGGGCCGCCATCCTTTTCCTGGACCCGGACTGGGCATCAGGATTTTGGGAGACATCACCGCTGAAAAAGTAGAGATGTTGCAAGAAGTGGATGCGATTTTTATCAATGGATTAAAATCTTGGAATCTTTATGATCAGGTTTGGCAGGCAGGTGCAATGCTTTTGCCAGTCAACAGTGTTGGAGTTATGGGAGATGAACGTACCTACGAAAAATGCGTGGCCTTGCGTGCCGTTCAATCAACCGACGGAATGACGGCAGACTGGGTAGATTTACCCTATGCTTTTTTGCAAAAAATGTCCAATGAAATCATCAATAAGGTAAAAGGAGTCAACAGAGTGGTGTATGACATCAGTTCCAAACCTCCAGCGACCATTGAATGGGAATAGTTATCAATAAAACTAAACGTGAAAAAAAATAAAATTCTTTTTCTTGTTCTTCTGTTGTGTGGTATCCTCTTTTCGAACGCACAGCAGACACCTGTGAAGTTTCTATCACACAAGGTCAAGAAAAAAGAGACCATCTTTGGGATCACTCGAAAGTACAATATTACTGAGACGCAGTTGAACGAGTACAATCTCCTATTGAAAAAAGTAGGTTTGAGAAAGCGTATGGTTTTGCGCATCCCTGTTTATCCAGAGGTGGTGGTTGAGAAATTGCCCGAGCCGACGGTTGAGGTAGATCAAAATACCCAAGCCTATAACGTAAAACCCAAAGAGACCAAATGGCGTATCGCTTATAATTTTCAGATGACCATTCCCGAATTGGAGGCTTTAAATCCCCAAATTGTCAAGGGACTCAAAGTAGGTCAGGAAATACGCATTCCATTTGTGGCTACTCAGACGGAGAGTGAAACCCTAGGGCCAAGTTGGGACAGTAATTACAATTACTACAAAGTGCTTCCCAAAGAAGGGTATTACCGCATTGAAAAAAAAATTGGGGTAAGTCGAAAGGTGTTGGATTCCCTCAATCCCAATCTTTTGGAATTGGGATTACAGGTAGGAATGATCCTCAGGGTTCCCGGTGAAGCCAGAGGGAAACTTAAGATTCAGAATGATCTTTTGGTCGCCCGACTTTCTCTTTTGGATTCCCTCAAAGAAGCCCATGAAATGGAGCTGGCTCTTTTGTTACCTTTTAAGGCCAAAACCATAGAATATGACTCAATAGAAGACACGCGCAGATTGTTGCAGAGTCGAAATTTACATACGATTTCTACAGATTTTTATTCTGGAGTATTACTTGCCATTGATACTTTGAGTCACTATGGAGTATCGGTTAAGCTCAATGTCTTTGATACACAAAACAGTATTGCTAAAGTCAATGAAATTGTCAATACTCACGACTTTTCCAAAACTGATGCCATCATAGGCCCTTTGATCCCTTCCAATTTCGATTATCTTTCCACTAAGCCTCAAGTGCGTAAGATTCCTAAGGTAGCTCCCCTATCTACCAATCCTGTGGCATTGAGGGAGGCGGTTTATCAATCCGTGAGTCCGAAAAAATTTCTCAGAAAAAAAATGTTCGAGTATTTGGATAGGACATTGAATAGGGAGGATAATATTGTATTGGTGGTAGACTCGTTGAATCGTCCGGTGGAAAAAGAGCTTTTAAAATTGTTCCCCAAGGCAACGGTTTTACGTCCCGAAAAGAGTAATTATTTACTGCCAGATTTGGTCGATTCCCTATTGGTGGACACGCTGCTCAACAAGGTAATCCTGGAAAGTCAAGATTTTTCATTGATCTCCAGTGCCAGCTCTCAGATGAGTGCCCAGCAGTCAGAATCGAGAACGGTTCAGTTGTTTACTACCTATAGGGGAAATGCCTACGAAAATCCCAATCTGTCCCTCAAGCAATTGGGAGATTTGAAATTTACTTATACCACTGACCGATTACCCCTTAAGTTGGGAGAATATAACCATTTTCAAAATCACTACATCAGCAGCTTTGGTAAGCCTCCCAATAGAACGGCCATCCGTGCTTATGACCTTACGATGGATTTGATACTGAGAAAAGCTTATTCAGGGAGCTTAAAATCAACCGACAAGGTTGGGGAAACAGATTATCAGGAGCACCGTTTCCTCTATCGGAAACAAGACAAAAGCTTTGAAAATACAGGCTATTTTTTATTACAACACAAAGATTATGAAATCATCGAGCTTAAGAAATAGCAGAAATGCCTCTTTAGTAATAAGGGATTTTGTAAATTTGAGCCCGGTTAGTCATTGTAGAAAACAAACCGGATGCCGGATATAAAGTATATTTTTGTTACAGGAGGGGTTACTTCTTCCCTCGGAAAAGGAATCATAGCGGCATCTTTAGCCAAGTTACTTCAGGCTCAGAATTTTAAGGTTACCATACAGAAGTTCGATCCCTATATCAATGTCGACCCCGGTACGCTCAATCCCTACGAACACGGTGAATGTTATGTTACCGACGACGGAGCCGAAACGGATTTGGACTTGGGACACTACGAAAGGTTTTTGAACATCAAGACCTCTCAAGCCAATAATGTTACTACTGGAAGGGTTTATCAGAGTGTGATCGAAAAAGAACGCCGTGGTGAATTTTTAGGAAAAACGGTTCAGGTAGTTCCCCACATCACCAACGAGATCAAAGAGAGAATGCAGTTGTTGGGTGAAAGCGGGGATTTTGATATCGTCATTACAGAAATTGGAGGAACTGTGGGTGACATTGAATCCTTACCCTATATCGAATCCGTTAGACAATTGATCTACGAATTGGGAGAGGAAAATGCCATGGTCATTCATTTGACATTGATCCCCTATCTCTCCGCTGCCAGGGAGTTGAAAACCAAACCCACACAACATTCGGTCAAAACCTTAATGGAAAGTGGGATCAAAGCCGATGTGTTGGTCTGCAGAACGGAACACAAATTGACGGAAGACCTTCGGAAAAAATTAGCTCTTTTTTGCAACGTAAAACCCGAGGCGGTCATTCAATCTATCGATGTAGATACCATCTACGATGTTCCTATGAAAATGCTAGAAGAAGGGTTGGATCGTGTGGTTTTGGATCAGTTAAAGCTTACGCCAAAATCAGCCTTGAATCTCGATCATTGGAAGTCCTTTTTGGAAAAACATAAAAACCCCAAGAGAAAAGTAAAAATAGGTTTGGTGGGAAAATACGTTGAGTTGCAAGATTCCTATAAGTCCATATTGGAAGCCATTATTCATGCCGGAGCCATCAACGAAGCTGAGGTGGAGGTGGTGAGCATCCATTCTGAGTTTTTGAATCAAATCAACGCTCAAGAGCAGCTTAAGGATCTTCACGGTCTTATTGTAGCTCCTGGTTTTGGAGGGAGAGGGATCGAAGGTAAAATTGATGCCATCAGCTATGTAAGAGAGAAAAAAATACCTTTTTTTGGGATTTGTTTGGGAATGCAAATGGCGGTAATTGAATACGCCAGAAATGTATTGTTGCATCCCAATGCCAACTCAACCGAAATAGATGAAAATACAGACTACCCCGTTATCGGCTTGATGGAAAGTCAAAAGGGAGTGGTCAACAAAGGCGGTACTATGCGTTTGGGAACTTGGAATTGTGATCTTGCCCAAGGCAGCAAAGTGGCTGAGGTTTATGGAAAACAACAGATCACAGAGCGTCACCGCCACCGTTTTGAGTTTAACAACGAATACAAAAAAGAGGTTTTTGAAAAGGGAACTTTGAAAGTTTCTGGTGTCAATCCCGAAACTGGTCTGGTGGAAATCGTTGAGAATCAAGACCACCCTTGGTTTGTAGGTGTTCAGTTTCACCCAGAGTACAAGAGTACCGTTTCCAACCCACATCCCTTATTTGTCGCTTTTATAAAAGCCAGTATTGACTATCTTAGCCAACAGCAACCGAACTAAAACCCATGGAAGAAAGAAAATTTGATCCCTACCAATTTATTGGATTTGTCCTTATTGCGATGATCCTCACATGGATGCTGTATGTCAATAAGCCCGAGGAGGGTGCAAATCCAGCGGCAGAACCCGATAAAACCGAAGTTGCTCCCCAAGTAGAGCAAACGCCACCCATTCAATTGAACGACTCTCTTCAAAAGATAAACCTACAAAGTACTTTTGGGATTTTTAGCAATTGGATGACCGATCAGGGAGCGGCTACCCAAAGACTCGAAAACAAAAATCTGTTGTTAGAAATCAGTCCCAAAGGAGGGGTACTCGAGTTGGTTCGACTCAAAGATTATACCGATTACCTCGATCAACCCTTGGAATTGATCAAAGAGGGGAATAATCAATTCAATGTCCAGTTTACCACGAAGGACGGTCGCAGACTCAATACCAAAGACTTTTATTTTTCGCCACAACTGAGTTCCAAAAACGGAAAACAAATTCTATCCCTCAAGGCCGCTATAGCGCCCAATCAATATTTGGAATTTGTTTATGCTATTGATACCGAGCGTTTTTTAGTGGATTTTAGCATTCAATCTTCCGGTATTGCGACCCTGTTGGACAGTAGTGAGCCGGCGCTACTCTCATGGGAAACCCGAGCCTACCGCAATTCCAAAAGTATCGATTATGAAGGTCGTTACACCGAGCTCACCTATGGTTACGAAGGTGATAAAATAGATTATTTATCTCTAAGTGGAACGGATGAAGAATCCCCACAACAGGTGCGATGGGTGTCTTTTAGACAGCACTTTTTTAGTGCCATTTTGATCCCCGAAAAGCCCATAGATCAACTGACTGTCACCACCGACAACCTAGCTGATGACAAATCATTGAACGAGGTCTTTACCAAAAAATTTGGTCTAGAAATACCTTTGGATTTCCGTTCTGGAGAATTTGACAGTCGCTTTGAATATTACTTTGGAATTACAGATTACCAAACCCTAAAATCCTATGATAGAGATCTGGAATCTTCCATTCCCTTGGGTTGGGGAATCTTTGGATGGTTGAATCGGTTCTTGTTTTTACCTTTGTTTGGATTTTTATCTTCCTTCCTTCCTCATGGTATCGCCATCATCTTGATGACCATTATTGTACGTTTGGGAATGTCTCCGGTCACTTACAAATCGTATGTCTCCCAAATCAAAATGAAAGTTTTACGACCCGAAATAGAGGAGTTAAATAAAAAATACAAAGACAATGCTGTAAAGCGTCAGCAGGAGACCATGAGTCTCTACAATCGCGCTGGAGCCAATCCCATGGCTGGATGTATCCCTGCCTTGTTGCAACTTCCGGTGTTTTATGCCCTTTTCACTTTTTTCCCCGTTGCTTTTGAGTTGCGGAAAAAGAGCTTCCTGTGGGCCGATGATTTGTCCTCTTATGACTCCATTTTGGACTTAGGGTTTAGCATTCCATTCTATGGCGACCACGTCAGTTTATTTCCCATTTTGGCCTCTATTGCCATCTTCTTTTATACCCAGATGACTACTGGTCAGCAAGCCATGCCTCAACAGCCTGGTATGCCCAATATGAAAATTATCATGTATTTGATGCCACTGATGATGTTGTTTTTCTTTAACAATTACGCCAGTGGATTGAGTTTGTACTATTTCGTTTCCAATCTGTTGACCATCTTTTTAATGTTGGTGATCAAAAATTACATTATAGACGACGATAAAATCCATGCTAAAATCGAGGAAAACAAAAAGAAGCCTAAGAAGGCGGGAGGTTTCTCTGCACGTTTACAAAAAGCAATGGAAGAGGCTGAAAAGCAAAAAAAGGCTCGCGGTAGATAGGTTTCCTCCAAAGGATCAGAATTTAATTTGTTGGTGTAACTTTGCCCTATGAAAAAGAAGAGGGTTATTGTAGGTTTGTCTGGTGGAGTGGACTCCAGTGTAGCGGCCTATTTACTGACTCAACAGGATTACGAAGTCATTGGCCTTTTTATGAAAAACTGGCATGACGAGTCGGTGACCCTTTCCAATGAATGTCCTTGGTTAGAAGATAGCAATGATGCTATGTTGGTGGCCGAAAAGTTGGGAATTCCTTTCCAAACCATAGATCTAAGCGTCGAATATAAAGAACGGATCGTGGACTATATGTTCGATGAATACGCTGCAGGAAGAACGCCCAATCCCGATGTATTGTGTAACCGGGAAATCAAATTTGATGTTTTTTTAAAAATAGCTCTTTCCCTCGGGGCTGATTACGTTGCCACAGGTCATTATTGTCAAAAAGAGGAAATAGATACAGATCATAGAAAACAGTCCCGATTGATGAGCGGTGCAGACGGCAACAAGGATCAATCCTATTTCCTTTGCCAACTGACCCAAGATCAATTGGCCAAAACCCTGTTTCCCATCGGACATCTTCAAAAAGCAGAGGTAAGAGAGATCGCTCGTGAGATGAATTTGGTTACCGCCGAAAAAAAAGACTCTCAGGGACTTTGCTTTATCGGAAAGGTGAGTTTACCCGATTTTTTACAACAGCAGTTGCAACCCAAAATGGGTAATATCATAGAAATCCCCGAAAGTTTTTACGATGGCAGGGAGCCAGCCCAAAGCTTGACTGCTCAATCCCAAAAAACCCGTTATCAAGCTACTGATGGAAAAATTGTGGGAACCCATCAAGGGGCTCATTTTTTTACCATCGGACAAAGAAAAGGGCTGGCTGTAGGAGGGACCCCCGAGCCGCTTTTTGTGATTGATACCGATGTTATAGAAAATGTGGTCTATGTAGGTCAGGGCAAAGACCATCCCGGTTTGCTGCGTCGGGCCCTTAAAGTCAGCCTGGAAGACATGCATTGGGTAAGAGAGGACCTAGACCTTATTGAAGGAACGGAAATGGCTGTGATGGCAAGAATACGATACCGCCAACCCCTGCAAAAAGCGACCCTTATTTTACAAACCGATGGGCTTTATGTGTTGTTTGATCAACCCCAATCGGCCATTACTTCCGGCCAGTTTGTGGCCTGGTATCAGGATAGGGAATTGTTGGGGTCGGGGGTGATTGTTTAAATTACAGCATTTACGAATGTATTGATTGGAGTCAGTTGATGAGCACCAATCCTTTTAAACTTATGCTCTTTGCTCTGATGCTTCCGAGAATTCCACTTCCACTTGATTGTGCAGGATGTCGTCAAAAGTTTCTCTTTTACGGATCAAATGGGCTTTGCCTTCATGCCATAATACTTCGGCAGGTCGGTAACGGGAATTGTAATTACTGGCCATGGAAAAGCAATAGGCACCAGAGTTTCTAAAGACCAACAGGTCACCTTCGGTAATTTCTGCGATTTTTCGATTGCTACCAAAAGTATCGGTTTCACAGATATAGCCCACCACGGAGTAAAAACGTTCTTTTCCTTTGGGATTGGAGAGGTTTTCGATTTGGTGGTGGGAACCGTAAAGCATGGGTCGGATCAGGTGATTAAAACCACTGTCCACCTGTGCAAAAACCGTGGAGGTGGTTTGTTTGACCACGTTGACCTGAGTGACGAAATGCCCGGCCTGACTGACCAAAAACTTACCAGGTTCAAAGATCAGTTGGAGGTCACTGCCGTATTCTTTACAAAAGGCAATAAATCTTTCGGATAACTTTTCGCCCAGTTCCTCGATATTGGTTTCGATGTCGTTTTCGTGATAGGGTACTTTAAAGCCACTTCCAAAGTCCAAAAATTCAAGTTCTTTGAAATGCTTTGCGGTATCGAATAAAATTTCTGCCGCATGGAGGAAAACGTCGATGTCCAAAATATCACTACCCGTGTGCATGTGGATGCCATTGATGTTCATGGCGGTATTTTCTACGATACGGAGTAAGTGTGGGATTTGGTGAATGGAGATGCCAAATTTAGAGTCGATGTGTCCAACAGAAATATTGCTATTTCCCCCTGCCATTACGTGGGGGTTGATGCGGATACAAACTGGGGTTTTGGGGTGACGAGTGCCAAACTGTTCCAAAAGGGATAGGTTGTCAATGTTGATTTGAACCCCCAATTTAGCCACTGCTTCTATTTCATTTAGAGAAACACCGTTAGGAGTATAGATGATGGCTTGGGGTTCAAAACCCGCAGCCAGTCCTAATTGAACCTCTTGAATGGAAACCGTATCCAGCCCAGAACCCATTTGTCGCATCAGTTTTAAGATGGAAATATTGGACAAGGCTTTGGTGGCGTAATTAATTCTAAGATTTCCTATTTTGCTAAAAGCAGTTGTCAATCTTTGATACTGAGATGTTATTTTTTCCGAATCATAAACGTATATGGGATTACCAAACTCTGAGGCAACATTCACTAAATCATTATTTGTCACTTTCCTTCTATTTTAATCGATCACAAAACTAACCCCAAAAAATAAATCATGGTCTAAAAGCATCAGATGTTATAAAAATCAAACTTATTGTTTTATTTGTAACATTATACTTTTCTACTAATGGGGTATTATTCAGTAGTGATTTACTATTTTTGGGGCATAAATTTCAAAGAATGAATCTACACGAATATCAAGGCAAAGAGATATTGGCCAGCTTTGGCGTAGCCGTGCAAAAGGGTATTGTAGCCAACAATACTGACCAAGCGGTTGCCGCAGCGAAAAAGCTAACGGCAGATACCGGCACTTCATGGCATGTGATCAAGGCGCAAATTCACGCTGGAGGTCGCGGAAAAGGAGGAGGTGTTAAATTGGCCAAAAGTTTGGACGAGGTAAAATCCGTATCCGAGAAAATCATCGGAATGCAATTGATCACCCCTCAAACCCCACCGGAAGGAAAAAAAGTCAATAAGGTATTGATTGCCGAAGATGTTTATTACCCCGGTGATTCAGAACCCAAAGAATTTTATGTTTCCGTTTTACTCAATCGATCCACGGGAAGCAATATGATTATGTATTCCACCGAGGGAGGTATGGACATCGAAGCAGTAGCCGAAAATACTCCTGAATTGATTTTTACTGAAGAAATAGATCCAGCCCATGGGCTTCAGGGTTTTCAAGCTCGAAATGTCGCCTTTAACCTAGGATTAAGTGGAGTCGCTTTTAAAGGTATGGTGAAATTTATTACTTCATTGTACAACGCCTATGTGGGAGCCGATGCTTCACTTTTTGAGATCAATCCTGTTTTAAAAACTTCCGACGATAAAATTATTGCTGTTGATGCCAAGGTAACCTTGGACGACAATGCTTTGTTTCGACATAAAGACTATGTCGAACTGAGAGACCTAAGCGAAGAGAACCCCACTGAGGTGGAGGCGCGAGAAGTGGGTCTAAACTATGTGGCACTGGACGGAAATGTAGGCTGTATGGTCAACGGTGCCGGATTGGCGATGGCCACCATGGATTTGATCAAACAATCAGGAGGGTCTCCGGCCAACTTTCTCGATGTGGGGGGAACGGCCGATGCCGCCCGTGTAGAAACCGCTTTCCGATTGATCTTAAAAGATCCCAATGTGGCCGCTATTTTGGTCAATATTTTTGGAGGGATCGTTCGTTGTGATCGTGTAGCTCAGGGAATTGTAGATGCTTATAAAAATATGGGAGACGCCATCAAGGTGCCCATCATCGTGCGTTTACAGGGAACTAATGCCGATATTGCCAAAAAATTAATCGATGATTCCGGGCTTAACGTTTTGTCCGCAACCGCTTTTGAAGAGGCCGCTCAAAAAGTACAAGAAGCACTATAATTGTCATTTTGACATACTTTATTTAACTTTTACAGACATCATGTCATTCTGTTTGTGTTGGTATAGGATTTGAATTAAACTTTCTAAAATTGTTTAATTTAAATCTTAACATCATGAATTTAGTTAAAAGACAAAAACCAGTATTTACCTCTTTGATTGATGATTTATTTCTCAATCAAGATTGGAGCCAAATTAACACTACTGTTCCCGCTGCCAATATCATTGAAGCCGATGACCATTTCAATATTGAATTGGCTGCACCGGGAAAGAAGAAAAGTGATTTCAAAATCGAGTTGGACGAGGGTGTTTTGACCATTTCCTCTGAAATCGAGACAAAATCTACTGAAAAAGAAGGGAGCTTTACTCGTAAGGAATTTGGTTATAGTGCCTTCAAGAGATCTTTTAATATCCCTGATACGGTAGTTGCAGACAAAATCAGTGCCAACTACAAAGAAGGAATACTAACCGTGAGTCTTCCCAAAAAAGAGGAAGCTTTACCCCAACCCAAAAAACTCATCTCTATAAAGTAAATTAATTAATGATGGTTTTAAAAGGGCTTAGTGATATTCACTAAGCCTTTTTTTCTTGTAGTTGATTTTGTAAAGACTTGATCTCATCTCTGAGTCTGGCCGCTTCAATAAAATCCAAATCTTTGGCGGCGGCTTCCATGGACTTTCTCGATTCTCGGATTTTCTTTTCGATTTCTTCCACACTCAAATATCGATTTTTCGCCTCTGCGGCTTTTCGATCGCTCAGTTCCTGGGCGTAGGTGGCTACGGAGTTTTTAGACAATGCATTGTCTAAGGATTTGTTGAGCGCCTGAGGGGTCATGTTGTTTTTTAGGTTATAGGTCTGTTGTTTATCCCTTCGGTACAAGGTTTCGTCTATGGTCTTTTGCATGCTTTTGGTGATTTTGTCAGCATACATAATGGCTTTTCCATTCACATTTCGTGCGGCCCTTCCGACCGTTTGGGTCAAGGAACGGTGACTTCGTAAAAAACCTTCTTTGTCCGCATCCAAAATGGCTACGAGAGAGACTTCTGGTAAGTCTAGCCCTTCTCTCAACAGGTTGACTCCAACCAATACATCAAACAATCCTTTCCGAAGGTCTTGCATGATCTCCACCCGTTCCAAGGTGTCAACATCACTGTGAATGTAACGACAACGGATATTGACCCGAGCAAAATATTTGGTCAGTTCTTCTGCCATTCTTTTGGTCAGCGTGGTTACCAATGTTCGTTCATCTTTTTCTACTCTGAGTTGGATTTCTTCAATCAGATCATCGATTTGATTCAAACTCGGTCGGATTTCAATTTCTGGATCCAGTAATCCTGTGGGGCGAATGATTTGTTCTACATAAACCCCTTCGGTTTGTTTGAGTTCATAATCTGCTGGCGTTGCACTGACATAGAGCACTTGATTTTGCAAGGCTTCAAACTCCTCAAATTTCAAGGGTCGATTGTCCATAGCGGCAGGCAAACGGAATCCGTAATTGACCAAATTTTCCTTTCTACTTCGATCCCCTCCATACATGGCATGTACTTGGGAAATGGTGACATGACTCTCGTCCACCACCATCAAATAATCATCTGGAAAATAATCCAAAAGACAGAACGGTCGTGTGCCAGGGTCTCTGCCGTCCAAATAGCGGGAATAGTTTTCAATCCCCGAACAATAGCCCAATTCACGGATCATTTCCAAGTCAAATTCGGTGCGTTCATGCAATCGTTTGGCTTCCAAAAAACTACCGTTGCCATTGAAATAGTCTACCTGTTTTACCAAGTCGTCTTGGATTTGTGTAATGGCGTTCTGGAGGATGTCGGGTGAGGTAACAAACATATTGGCGGGAAAAAGGGTCACCCGATCAAATTTTTCTAAAAGTTTGTTTTCTATGGGATCAAAAGACTCAATCTCTTCAATTTCATCGCCAAAAAAATGGATTTTAAAGCCGACGTCGGCATAGCCTGGGAAGATGTCTATGATGTCACCATTCACTCTAAAATTTCCACGATTAAACTCTCCTGTTGTTCTAGAATATAGGCTTTGCACCAATCGGTGTAACAGTTGGGTTCTCGAAATGACTTCCCCTTTTTCAATGGCGATGACATTTTTTTGAAACTCTACTGGGTTCCCGATACCGTAGAGACAAGAAACAGAGGCCACGACCAGTACATCCCTTCTTCCGGAGAGCAGAGAGGAAGTGGTGCTCAATCGCAGTTTTTCAATTTCTTCATTAATGGATAGGTCTTTTTCAATGTATAGGCCGCTGGTGGGGATATAGGCTTCAGGTTGGTAGTAATCGTAATAGGAAACAAAATACTCCACCGCATTATTGGGAAAAAACTGTTTGAATTCAGAATAAAGTTGTGCGGCCAAGGTTTTGTTGTGCGCCAAGACCAATGTGGGACGTTGTAACTCCTGTACCGCATTGGCCACCGTAAAGGTTTTACCAGAGCCTGTAACCCCTTGCAGGGTGACATACTTATCTCCTTCAGAAAAACTCGATGTGATTTGACGGATGGCCTCTGGTTGATCGCCAGTAGGCGAAAAGGGGGACTCTAATTTGAACTCCATTTTGCGAAATTAAAGCTTATATCAGCTTTCCACAATCTTATGACGATATTTTACCATTATAAAGGAGGGAGGGAGCTCAATCCAGAAAAAGAGGTAATTTTGGAAAAAACAGTTCTGTGGAAGAAAAACTGATTTCCAAAAAAAAGCCCTTTTTTCCCATCTCCGATGAGTTGATGCATTTTTTAAAAAAGTATGACCGTTGGATGGAGTCTTCGATATGTTACGAAGATTTGCTCCGGTTTTCCGGTTCTGTAATTGTTTATGATAAAAATGATCAAGACACTCTTTGGGTGAGGGTTTACTATTCAGATTCTGATCGGGAAGAAATAGATCACCAATTGAAAATCATATACACCCAATTGCATTCCGATGGGGGAGATTCCTCTTTACCAGATTTAAACATCGACGCCATCGATTACTGTACTTTTGGGAATTCAAAGCCTTTTCGGATTAAGATTCGGAACATTTTGAATGATAACTTTACCTATTTCTACGTCAAGAAAACAGATGCTTCTCGGGTCTATGGTTTAGAGTTTGAGCACATCCTTTCTCCTTATAATCTCAATTATATGGTCAATCACGATACTTTAATTGAGGAGCATATTGCCGGCATCCCTGGGGATGTATTTATCAAGGAGTATCTACCCTATTGCAGTGCTTCGGAAAAGGCTCAAATTGCCAAAGAGTATGTCAAGTTCAATGAACGTTGTATGGTGCGTTTGTTGGGAGACATGAGGGCCTATAATTATGTGGTGATTCCCATCCACGATTTCGATCATGTGATATACAAGATCAGAGCCATAGATTTTGACCAACAATGTTTTGAGGGGAAACTATCGGTTTATCGCCCCCAATTCTTCAAGGAGAATTATCCATTGATGTTGGTGATTAAAGACAAATTGAATCACGAGTCTATCGTCCAATACAAAATTGAGGAACGCTCCATAGTCTCACGTCGCTTGATTAATTCAGGCAACCGAATTGCTTTTTTGGTCAACATCATGAAAAACGACACCTTAAGTTTACCGGAAAACCTAGAAAAACTTAAAAACGAAATTTTTGTTTTCACCAAAGAGGACGCCTTTACAAAAAGTAAATCCATGGGAGAGTTGATGGAAGCTTCCTTTGACTATATGCGAAGGAACTACCAGAATGTCAGTTTGGGGGATCTGCTCTAATAAAATTGATCTCCATCAAATTCATCTTCGCCTGAGTCCTCTTCAAATTCATCTTGGTCTGCGTCCTCGTCAAAACCTTGTTCAGCGACAAAATCTTTATCAGGAGGAGTTTCGGGGACTTCACCATGGGAAAAAATAAGACTGGGATAACCTTTAAGGTGATCTTTTTCAGCGGTTTCCATTAATTCGACAAAGAATGTCCAAAGGTTGAGGAAATCGTAAACATAGATCAGACGGTTTTCATTTTTGGATACGACTTTATTGAGGGGTTTTTCGTTGAGGGGCTTTTCCCCCACGCCCATATCAACCAAAGGCAATTCCTCACCTTGGGCCCAATTTTCATCGGAGCGATAGAAGGAGGCCATTTCGTTACCGGCAAAACCAAAAGATTGCGATACCGCATCATGCAGTTCCTCTAGGGTGGCAGTGGCTTCAATTTCAAAATCTCGGATCACATCGGTTTCAGTGTCCAAAATTGCGCGCATTCTATAGATCATAGGTGTTTCTGTTTGACATCAATTGTAATATAAAAAAAGATTGTGCCCCGAAAAGAAGGGCTGCAATGATTAAATGTAAAGGTTGAGAACTAAATGGGAAATCGAAATAAAACATTAAAATACCAGTGAAAATTTCCAAACCGATCAATCCCAAAATTTGGTTGAATACCCTGACATTTCGTTTCATTTTTCGCAACATCCAAAATAGCATTATATGGACTCCCAAAACCAATAGTGACAAAGTCCGGTGAACATAGAACTTGATTGGAGCCGGGTCGAGCCATAGGGCAGGGGATTCATGCATTTGCAGATCGACAAACTGCCGGACTTGGGTTCCCAATCCAATTTGGAAAAGGGTTAAGAGTACAGCCAACCAAGCCCAAATTTTTATCTTGGTATTTCCAGCTATTGAAAACGCCTTTTTTTCAGTAGAAAAAAGTAAAAAAATCAATCCCAATACGATCAACAGTGCCATACCCATATGGAGACTGATGCGATAGGGCGCAAGATTGGAATCTACGACAGTCTTTCCCAACCAAGCTTGGAATCCCATTCCCAAGAGAATCAAAAAGGATATGGTAGGGTGGGCAATGTTCTTTTTCCGATTCCAAAAGGACAAAACCGTCATGACCAAAACGGCCAATCCAGCCAAGGCTCCTAAAAGTCTGTTTATGTATTCTATCCATGTGTGGTAGGCATTGAAGAGGGCATAGTCGTGCTGGGTGTAGTAGTCCCAATACTTCTCTTCAAAGGCTTCGGAAGATTTAAAGTGGCTATTGGCGACCCTGAGCTCCTCATTCATAATAATGACTTGTCCTTGGGCATATTGGTGATCGGATTTCCAATCCAGTTGAGCCCTTTCGGTTGGGGGAATCCAATAGCCAAAACACTTGGGCCAGTCGGGGCATCCCATACCACTTCCCGTCATTCTGACAATGGAACCGGCCGCAATGACCAAATACACCAAGATCAGACTGATCTTGACAGATCTTATAAAACTATTCTCCATGGGCTTTGAGTCCTATTTCACTTCCTTTTTTTATCATCAACGCAAAGGCGGCCTCATATTCATTGGGGATTTCTCCTTCCAATATGGCCTCTTTGATGGCCTCTTTGATGAGTCCTATTTCTCTGCAAGGTCTTAAATTAAAATGATTCATGATCATTTCTCCGGTTACAGGAGGTTGGAAATTCCTGATCCGATCTCTTTCCTCTACTTCTTTTATCTTTTCTCTGACAATTTTAAAATTATTGTGGTAGCGTTTGAATCGAGCAGGGTTTTTGGTGGTGATGTCGGCTTCGCACAGCGTGATTAAATCCTCTAAAATTTCGCCTGCATCAAAAACCAGTCGTCTTACAGCGGCGTTGGTAACGATATCTTCCGAAATGATAATGGGTCTGCTGCTCATCATCACCAGCTTTTGAACGTATTTCATTTTTTCGTTCAAGGGCATTTTAAGGCGTTTGAAAAGTTTGTAAACCATTTTGGAGCCAACAAATTCGTGACCATGAAAGGTCCAACCGATTTTGGGATGAAATTTTTTGGTAGGAGCCTTTCCGATATCATGTAGTAGTGCAGCCCAACGCAACCAAAGGTTTTCGGTATGTAGGCAAATATTGTCAACCACCTCTAGGGTATGGTAGAAATTATCTTTGTGACGTTGCCCTTCAATTTCCTCTATTCCTTTGAGTTGGATCAGTTCTGGGAGTATGCGCTCCAATAGACCCTCTTGTTCCAGCATGAGGAATCCATGAGAGGGTTGAGGGGTAAGCATTATTTTATGGATTTCCTCTACGATCCGCTCATTGGAGATGATTGAAATGCGATGCGCATTTTCTTGGATCGCTTTGAGTGATTGGGCTTCAATTTTAAAATTCAATTGAGCGGCAAAACGAATGGCTCGAAGCATCCTAAGTGGATCGTCTGAATAAGTTAGTCCGGGTTCCAAAGGGGTTTTAATAACACCGTTTTGAAGATCCTCCAATCCGTTGAAAGGATCTATGAGTGTTCCTTTGTCTTTTGCATTTAGACTAACGGCCAGTGCGTTGATGGTAAAATCCCTGCGGTTTTGATCGTCCTCCAAAGTTCCTTCGGTGACTTTAGGATTTCGACTGTCTCTAGAATAGGATTCTTTTCTTGCCCCAACAAATTCCAAACTGATGTCCCGCCAATTGACCATGGCAGTGCCATAGGATTTAAAAATCTGAACAGCTTGTGCCCCTGGCAACTCTTTTTGAACCGCTTTGGCCAATTCGATACCCGATCCTACAGCTACGATGTCAATGTCTTTGGCTTTTCCCCTTCCGAGCAAGTGGTCGCGGACAAAGCCGCCTACCAAGTAGGTCTCCAGAGACAAATTATCCGCACAACGGGCTAAGGTTTGAAATACTTCTTGTTCAAGAACAGTATGGAAGTCTTTGTTTAGCATAATCAGGCTCTCAAAAGGGATATTTCCCCTGAGGGTTCTATTTTTATGATTCGTGAGGGCTGAGCGTTGACTTTGTTTTTGTCTATCTCAACAATATGATCAACTCCAGTTATAATTTCTGGGTCAATATCGGCAAATTTTCGAGGGTGTGGAGCACCGCTGATATTGGCTGAAGTGGAGATCAATGGTTTTCCGAATTCCCGGATCAATGGGGTGCAAAAATGATGATTTACGATTCTGATGGCTACCGTATTTTCTTGGGCAATTGCATTTTGAGCCAGTTCCTTGGGGTTGTTGTAAATGACAGTTGTCGGTCTTTGGTCGTTGATATAATGATCCAATTTTTGAGGTAATTCTCCGATGTGTCTTTTGAGCATTTCTAAATCAGATACTATGCATACCATGGCCTTGCTATCGGCTCTTTTTTTTAAATCATACACTTTTTCAACCGCCCTCGGATTGGAAGCATCACAAAGAATACCCCAAATGGTATCTGTAGGGGAGAGGACCAATCCTCCGGCTTTCAGCATTTTTATAATCTTATGCATTAGGTTACAAAAATAAGGCTTTATTGGTGCATAAATAATATGAATTGAAAAGTTAAATGTGATTTTGTTTAGGAATTAAATTATTGAGTGGATTAAAGTATGTTTTATGGATTTGAAGTCTTGTAAAAATCAGTAGTGTTAAAAGTATTTGTTGGTTTTTAGAATATGGGATGAGTCAATCCAACTTTTATCCGTTGTAAGTCTATGAACTGTGGTGTGGATACCCGTCAACTCAAACGTCATTGGCTTAACTATCCAAACGAGGGATTTATATCAATTTTAACCGTCATGTCTCTTGTGATTATTAACTTTGAAGCAATAAATTTTTCTGTAATCTGAAAAAAAACATATACCGAAAACCTTTGACAAATCGCAGCAGACTCATTAAGGATTGAGATGTTTTTGTTTATTTTATTTCCATTTGCGAATTTAATCGATGAAAAACTATTTAGAGAGTATTAAACTATTAATTAGACGTTTACTTTATTTGACCGTCTTTTATAGTATTTGTAGAATTCTATTTGTTTTTTTTCAGTACGATTCCTTTGAAGAAATAAATCTTATAAACTTCATTGGTGGAATTCGATTCGATTTATCAGTTATTGTTTATTCGAATGTGCTCATAATTTTAGGACATATTTTACCGGGTAGATTTAAGTTTGATTCGAAGTATCAAAAGCTTCTAAAAGTTTTATTTTTTGGTTTTAACATAATTCTTCTTGCAACCAATTTTGTTGATTTCATTTATTATGATTTTACCGGAATCAGAAGCACTTTTAATCTTATCACCGCAGAGGGTATGGAGAAAGAATTCTCTTTATTAATTCTAAATTTTCTGACTCAGTATTGGTATGTTTTAACCTCCTTTATAATATTTGGATTACTTTTTTGGAAATGGATTCCTTCCCATGACTACAAGAATGAGTCACAAAAGGAATCTTCTAAGCAATGGATGTTTCAATCCTTTGTTTTTGTTGCAATGCTTATATTTTTTTTAGTCATTGCTAGAGGAGGATTACAACCCAAACCAATCGATAGAATTGATGCGGTAGATTATGCTGATGAGGACCAAACTGCTGTGGTGCTCAATACACCTTTTTGTATTATGAAAACCCTTTTCAAAAAGGAAAAACTTCCTTATTTGAAATATTTTGATGAAGATCAACTTAACTCGATTTATAACCCCGTCAAAAAATACGAGTCCACAGAACCATTTACCAAAAAAAATATAGTTATCATTATACTTGAAAGTTTTGGTGACGAAAATGTTAGCTTTTCCAATCCGAAAATTGGAAACACACCCTTCCTCGATTCTTTAATAACCAAATCCTTATACTTTCCGAATGGATATGCCAATGGGAGAGTTTCCATAGATGCCCTCCCATCTATCTTATCTGGAATACCAAGTATTTTTGGAGAATCTTATATCACCTCATCCTATGCATTTAATAATGTAGAAAGTCTACCCTTGATTCTATCGGGGGAAGGTTATGAAACCTCATTTTTTCACGGAGCTTTTAATGGAAGTCAGAACTTTGACTATTATGCCAGTATTGCAGGATTTGACAATTATTATGGGAAAAACGAATACCCTTACTCTGGTCACTATGATGGGTATTGGGGGATTTATGATGAGGACTTTTTTCAGTTTTTCAGTGAAAAATTAGACACAATGACCCCTCCTTTTTTATCATCGATTTTTACAATTTCTTCTCATATCCCCTTTTCAATTCCTGAAAAATACAAAGGAGAATTTGGATCTCCCAAATCTGAATTTTACGAATCTGTAGGTTATACAGACTATTCTTTAAAAAGATTTTTTGAATCAGTGAAAAACAAAGCTTGGTATAATAATACCTTATTTGTTATTACTGCGGATCATGTCTCACCACTGGCTAACCAAAACAATTTACCACCTTTAAAAAATTACCTAATACCGATACTCTTTTTTGATCCTTCAAAAATGAATCATGAGATCAATACAAAAGAAATGCAGCAAATTGATATCATGTCCAGTATCCTCAATTATTTAAATTATTCAAAGGATTTTGTGAGTTATGGTAATAGTTATCAAAGTCCCCAAAGTCTTATTATTAATCTAATCAATGAAAAGTATCATTGCATTAGTGACAATTGTTATTTTGTATTTGATGGCCTACAAATCACTGAACTTTATGATTTGAGTTTAGATCCTAAACTGGAGAGAAATTTAGTAAAGGAAAAAAGCCAAAAGCTGAAAGAACTTTCAGATTTAATAAAAGCTTACTTACAATCCTTTCACAAAAATTTTAAAAACGATACACTTATATCCTCCAAATTGAAGTTGCAAAGTGCTTCCAGTACAAATTAAAACGTTATACGGCTACACTATGTTCTCTAAGAGCGTTGTTCAAGGAGGTCTTTTTATCCGTACTCTCTTTTCTTTGACCAATGATCAAAGCACAAGGTACCTGATAGTCACCTGCGGCAAAGGTTTTGGTATAGCTACCGGGAATGACCACCGATCTTTCAGGTACCTCACCGCGGTATTCGATAGGGCTTTCACCAGAAACATCAATGACTTTGGTAGAGGCGGTGATGACCACATTGGCTCCCAAAACGGCTTCTTTTCCTATTCTGGCACCCTCAACAACGATGCATCTTGATCCAATAAAGGCGTTGTCTTCGACAATCACAGGAGCGGCTTGAAGGGGTTCTAAGACACCACCGATGCCCACACCCCCGCTGAGGTGAACGTTTTTGCCTATTTGGGCACAACTGCCCACAGTGGCCCAAGTATCGACCATGGTTCCAGCATCTACATAAGCACCGATATTGACATAGCTGGGCATGAGAATCACTCCGCTAGAAATATATGCACCATAGCGAGCAACGGCATGAGGAACGACCCGAATGCCTTTTTCTTTATAACCTGTTTTAAGAAGCATTTTGTCGTGGAATTCCATAGGGCCTGCTTCTAGGGTCTCCATCTTTTGGATAGGGAAATACAGTACTACTGCTTTCTTGACCCATTCGTTCACCTGCCAACCGCCATCGGTGGGACTGGCGACTCGCAACTTTCCAGTGTCTAATTGATTGATGACTTCTCTTATGGCTTCTTGGGTCTCACTTTTTTCAAGTAGTGATCGATCTTCCCATGCGGATGCTATGATACTTTGCATATTGTTTTTTTTCAAAAATACTCAATTCAGTAGTTTTAATCGCCATAATTGTCTTCCCAAAAAAAGTATATTTGTAAACACAATGGGAGTCCTAATAGGAATAGATTTCGGAAAAAAACGAACGGGATTGGCTCATACCGATCCTCAACAAATAATTGCCAGTGGATTGACCACTGTAGCGACCCAAAAGGCACTGCCTTTTCTCACCGATTACGAGAAAGAAAATCCGATTGAAAAGTTTGTTATCGGAGAGCCCAAACAAAAAGATGGGAATCCATCAGAGATCGAGCAGGATATTCTGAGCTTTATCCGTCATTTAAAAAAGACATTTCCAACAGTGATGATTGTTCGACAAGATGAGCGCTTTACCTCAAAAATGGCCTTTAATAGTCTGATTCAAACCGGAGCCAAAAAGAAAACAAGAAAAGACAAGGCAGTCATTGACGAAATCAGTGCAACCTTGATTTTACAGTCTTATTTGACATCAAATTCTAAACCAGTTGTATGATATTACCGATCGTGGCATATGGGGCTAATGTTCTAAAAGTCAAAGCATCTCCTGTGGACAAGGGGGATCCCAATTTGGGTAAGTTGATTGCCGATATGTGGGAAACCATGTACAATGCAAACGGAGTGGGTTTGGCAGCTCCACAAATAGGAGAGTCCTTACGATTGTTTGTGATTGATGCTTCTCCCTTTGCTCAAGACGAGGATTTAAGTCCAAAGGAGGCCAAAGTTTTAAAAGATTTCAAGCGAGTTTTTATCAATCCCACAATGATAGAAGAGACGGGTACTGAATGGGATTTTACAGAAGGATGTTTGAGTATTCCCAATATCAGAGAGGATGTTTCACGAAAAGAAAAAATAACCATAGCGTTTTTGGACGAGCAATTTAACGAACAAACATTGACTTTAGATGGTCTTGCTGCTCGTGTCGTTCAACACGAGTACGATCATGTTGAGGGTATTTTGTTTACCGATAAACTCAGTCCATTGAAAAAAAGATTGTTAAAAGGTAAATTAAATAACATCAGTAAAGGCAATATAAATCCCGATTACAAAATGCGTTTTTCGGCCAAAAAAACAAGAAAATGAGCGAATCTAATTTAGATAAAGTATTAACCATTGCGGGTAAGCCCGGACTGTTTCGAATGGTTGCCCAAACCCGAACGGGCGTGATTGCAGTTTCATTGGTGGATCAAAAGAAAATTGTGACCAATTTGGGGCAACAAATCAATGTTTTGTCGGAAATCAGGGTATTTGGATTGAAGGATGAAATGCCTTTGAACGATATTTTTGAGCGAATGTTTCAGTTGGAAAAAGGTCAGTCTGCTCGGGTAAAACCCAAAGCTTCCAAAGACGAATTAGAATCCTATTTTTTCGAGGTTTTTCAGGACTATGACGAGGATCGTGTTTATAGCAGTGACATCAAAAAAATCATACAGTGGTACAATCTGCTGTTGGATTCAAACGAATTAAAATTTAAGCTCCCAAAGGAGGAAAAATCCTCCGATACGGAGGAAGCATAAATGGGATCGAGAACAGCACAACTTCAAGCTTTTGAGCGTTTGCTTAACATCATGGATGAACTCCGGGAAAAATGTCCTTGGGATCGAAAACAGACCTTTGAGACCCTTCGTCATTTGACCATTGAGGAAACTTACGAATTGGGAGATGCCATATTGGATAATGATTTGGAGGAGGTCAAAAAGGAATTGGGAGATTTACTGCTCCATATTGTTTTTTACTCCAAAATAGGGAGTGAAAAAAAGGTTTTTGACATTGCTGATGTTGCCAACCATATATCCGAGAAGTTGATCCATCGGCATCCGCATATTTACGGGGATACTGCTGTAGAAAATGCAGATCAAGTGGAAAAAAATTGGGAAGCCATCAAGTTAAAAGAGGGCAAGAAAAGTGTCTTGGAAGGGGTTCCCAAAAGTCTTCCTGCATTGGTAAAGGCTTACCGTATTCAAGATAAAGTAGCAGGTGTGGGTTTTGACTGGGATAATGATGAGGAAGTGTTGGCTAAAGTGAAAGAGGAGCTAGAGGAGCTCAGCACTGAAATAGATAGCGGTGATTTAAATCAAATGGAGGCTGAGTTTGGAGATGTGATGTTTTCACTGGTTAATTATGCACGATTTCTTAAGATCAATCCCGAAACTGCACTAGAGCGTACCAATAAAAAATTCATCAAGCGCTTCAACTATATTGAAGAAAATGCCGAAAAATCTCAAAGAAAAGTCAGTGAGTTGAGTATTGAAGAAATGGAGGTTTTATGGCAGGAAGCCAAAAAAACAGAATAATCTAGGCTTCTGTTTCTCCCTGATCGCCTTCCTCTTCTATAGGTTCTTCTTGCTCAGGTGCATTTCTGGCTGCTGCTTCCCTTTTTAGTTTTCTTAAACCTACCAGTTGTTCTTTGTACTTTTCAATTTCAGATTTGAGACGATCCAACTTGGAGGTAACATCCATCAAAAGAGGATTGTCAGTACTGGAATTTGAAAAATATTCGAGATTATTTTCCAATTGTCTAGCCTCTGAATTGAATTCTTCGATGATTCTCTTGATGTTTTGAATTTCACGACTCAATCCATTTTCATCGTCTTTGATGATGGAAAAACGAATGTGATTTTTGCCCTCTGCCTTTACACTTTCTTCCATATCAGATTTGTCGATGAGCGCAATGAATGCCTTATTGAAATCTTCAACACTTTTGGAATTGGTGTTGCCGCTCAATTTCCCCAATTGACTGTACTCCTCCCATTGATAATTGAAAAACTCTTTAAAGGGTTCTAGTTCGGGGGGCATTTGAAAGCCGGCTATACTTTTGATGAAGGCTTCTTTCTTATGATGAGCATCTAACTCGTTTTTATTAATCCTCTGATAACCAGATTTGATGCGGTCAAAATAAAGATTGCATTGGGAGCGAAACTCCTCCCAAAGGATATTGGAAAGTTTTCTCGGAACAAAACCTATGGATCTCCAATCCTTCTGAATGTTTTTCATTCGGTTGTTGTAGCTACTCCAATCGTCATTTTCTAAAATTTCTTTTACCTCAGTGATTAAGGCTTTTTTGAGATCAATATTCTTTTTTTGCTCGGCTTTTTGAGACTTGTAAAATTGGTTCTTTTCTCGATTGATTTCTCGGCTAATTTCTCTGAATCGGTTCCAAGTATTTTTACTAAATTTTTTAGTTACTTGTCCGATGGCTTGGAATTCCGTTCTCATTTTATTGAACTCATCGATGGTTTTTCGCCAATCGTTGTGATTTTGTGGTGGATTGTTTTTGATCTCCTCCATACGATCCAAAATCGAGTTTTTTTTGTTGAGATTTTCTTCTAAGATATTATCGTATTCTTTGTCAAACTCTTGTCTTTTGGTGTGAATGATTTGACTGGCGGCTTGGAAACGAGCCCATAATTCTTCTCTGTGTTCTTTAGCAACTGGCCCAAGGTCATTTTTCCAAAGTCTATGAAGTGTGTTTAGATCTCTTGAAGCTTTGAGTATATCGGGTATTTTGGAGAGTGATTCTGCCTGTTCGATGATTTTGATTTTCTCCTCATAGTTGTGTTTAAAATCCAAATCTCTCAACTCGCGATTCAGGTGAAGAAAATCATAGAAAATTTCCGTATGATGTTTGTAGGTCTGCCAAACATTATTGCTTTGGGCTCTGGGAACAGGTCCGGTTTTGTGCCAACTGTCCTGTAAATTTTTAAATTTTTTGTAAATCGTATTGATGTTTTCATCAATATTGATCAGTTCTTTCAAACTTTCAATGATCTCTAATTTTCGATCAAGATTGAGTTTTTGAGATTGTTCTCTTTCTTGAAAATAGGTTCTTTTGTTTTTTTTGTATTCCCGAAAAGCTTGATCAAATGCGTTTTTGTACTGGGGTTTAAAATAAAAATCAATTTCGTTGCCCCCTTCTTTGATAAAAGCCTCCTTTTTTTCCTGAATTTCCGATTTGAACTTGGTATCGAAAGTATGGATGATTTCCTTGATATTTTTTTCGTCGGTAAACCATTTTACTGCTTTGATTCTTTTTTGAATCTCTTCTACCAATTCAGTTAAACTCAGTTGACTGAAATCTTTGGTTTGCTCTTGAGGAGTTTCGGATTTTTCTTGATCCTTATTTTTTGCTGCTACTTCGTTTGGGGCATCAGTATCCTCTTTGGATGGAGTATTACTCCGTTCAGCGGCACCTTCAGGAGGGGTAATCGCCTCTGACGATTGCACCTTTTTCTCTTCCTGAGGATCATTGGCGATGTCATTTGTGTTTGCCATATCAGGTATTGTTAGGGTTTAATTTTTTTAAAATTTACAAAAAAAATAAATGCCTGCCTATTGATTCCATATCTCCCAAGACTTTTCGGCTTGGTATTCTAACATTTTAAGTCCATTTAAGATTTTACAGCCCCTTTGTTTTCCCTCTCTTAAAAAACGTGTTTCCGGGGGATTGTAAATCAAATCATAGAGAACATGATCCTGGGTTAGTAGGGAATAGGGCAAATTTGGCACTGCCTCAATATTGGGAAATGTTCCTACTGGGGAGGCATTGATGATTAAGTGATGTTCATCCATAATGGTTTCATCCACTGCTTCGTATTGAATTGTATTTTCTTTAGCACTCCTAGAGACGTAGGAAAATTCGATGTTTAATTTTTTCATCACATACGCCACTGCAGAAGAAGCTCCACCAGTGCCGAGAATCAATGCTTTTTTGGGGAAAGTATTGATGATTTCTAAAAGTGATTTTTCAAACCCATAGACATCAGTGTTGTGACCACTGATGCTCCCGTCTTGATGAAATTTAATGGTATTTACTGCATTCATTTCTGCCGCAGTAGGGGAGAGTCGATCCAAAAAAGGAACGACCTCTCTTTTGTATGGCGTGGTGACATTGAGTCCTGAAATATTCTTTTGAATGAATACGTTTTTTAGTGCTTCAATTTGCTCTAAATCGAAGTTTTCATAAGAACAATTCTGCAAATTTTCGGTTTCAAATTTTTGTTTGAAATATCCTCTCGAAAATGAATAGGCTATATTTCTGCCTATCAAGCCATAACGCTTGGTATTACTTTTTTTGGACTCCATATTTTTCCAACAAGCTTACGATTAATATTCCTAAAATTATGAATAAAGTGATGAACCAAAAATGAGTACTTAAAAAATTTGGTAAATAATAGTCATAGTATTCAATGATCGGGTTTCCAACACTATTGTATAGCACTTCTCCTGAATTGTTCTTGACAAAAACTTCGTTTCTCCAAGGCCAAATGACCCCCAGTGATCCTGCGATAAAACCTACAATGGTCGCCAAAGTGATTTGCTTGAATTTTTTTAAAACAAAACTCAATACATTCGAAAACATAACCAGACCTGTAATGGAACCGAGGGTGAAAATCACTGCCAGTTGCAGCAGCTTCATTCTCGAGTGGTCTTCAATAAACCCGAAGTTGAATTGAATTATATCGATTAGGGTAAAATATATGGCATTGACTGTATCGACCAACAAAAGGGTGTAATTGCCCAGTAAAAGGAGCAGAAACGAGCCAGATAAGCCTGGAAGGGTCATGCCCGAAACGCTGATGATTCCACAAAATAAAACAAAGAGCAGGCCGTCATTCTCGGAGGAGGGTTTGGATAACATAATGATCAATCCTACGGACAAGCCAAAGAGGAAAAATAGGAATGTTTTTAAATTCCATTTTTCCAGTTGAAAATATACGAAATAGAGAGAGGCGAGGATCATTCCAAAAAAGACGCCCAATACCTGCATTTCAAAATTTTTGATTAGATAATCTAAAATCAGAGATACACTAAAATAGCTGATGATGACGCCTGAGAAAAGTAATACCAGAAAACGTCCATTGGTGTATTGGTAAAAAGGCCGCCAACCCCTACGGATCAATATGGTCAATGCTTTGAGGTTGATTTTCTGTAAGGAATAAATCAATTCTTCGTAAAACCCAGCTACAAAAGCAACAATACCCCCCGATACGCCAGGGACTTTATTGGCTGCTCCCATTGCGATCCCCTTTAAAATTAAAATTAAATCCTTTCGATAAGATTTGTTTTCTTGACTCACTTTGGGGGATTAAATTTTTTTCTCTCCAAAATCCATACCAAGCAAAGGCCTGTGATAAAAAAAACAACAGCCAGTATAAGTTGAGGATTTTCCTGATACTCAAAAGGGGAAATGGGTTTGGACAATGTTTTGGTATTTTCGCCCAGAGACCACTCAAAGTTTTGCTGCCAAGGCCACAATTTGTGGAGCGCACCGATCATAAGGCCAATCAATACTGCCATGGTCTTGTCGTGTTCCTTGTCAAATAGCCATTTTAAGATGGAAGCAAAAATTCTCAAACCTAGGACGATACCCAGAACAAAAACAGAGAGTTTGGTGAGCGTAGGAATCATGATTTCCAAATCAAGATTGCTCAAACTCGTTATGGCGTTTTTGATCAGACTGATGACCGTGCTATAAGCTCCAAGAATAAGAAGTATGTAGGCTCCAGAGATCCCCGGTAATATCATGGCAATAATTCCAAAGAAACCAGATATAAGCAAATAAAACAAGCCTATTTCTCCATTAACTGGAGTCATTTGAGTCAATATAAAAGATAAAATAGCACTAGCAATGGCCAGTAATGAATTGGATACGCCCCATTGCTTTAGTGTGTTTTTCAACAGAAAAATACTCGCAATCAGTAACCCCAAAAAGAAGGACCACAGTGGGATGGGGTGTTCGTTGATGAGCCAGTCGATGGCAAAAGACAGACTCAAAATGGCGGTGATGATTCCAAAGAAAAGAACCGTTAGAAATTCTCCATTGATATTGCTCCAAAAAGACCTTATGCCCTCGTTTTTTAGGCTTTTTAGGTTTTTCAGGTTGATGGAGTCAATGGACTGAATGAGTTCTTTGTAAACTCCAAGTATTAGAGCTATAGTCCCTCCAGAGACTCCGGGCATTAGATCGGCTGTGCCCATGGCCATTCCCTTGAAAAATAAAATAATTTTATCCTTGGAAATAAGATTTTTCAAAAGTCAAATTTTAGCGCAATATAGAGCGAAAAACCGAATTAGGAGTTCTATATATGGTGGATTAAAATTTGATCAATTCAGGAAATAAATGATTGATATTTCTTGGAATCTTAATCTCACTTTTGATTTGGTTGAAAATCAGTTGAGCTTCGTTGTGATCCCCCAGTCTGAATTTACATCCTGCTAAGCGATACAAAATGGAAGCGTTTTTTTGATGGTATTGCAAGGCTTGTTCTCCAATTTTAAGAGCGTTTTTCCAATCATTGACCAGCATGAGGGAGTCCATCCACAAGGTCCAATTCTGAATAGATTGATTTCCAAGATTGATGGCGGTTTCACAGCCTAGGGCGGCCTCCTCATAATAATTTAACTCGAAGTGGATAAGCGCACTTTTCATCCATAAGTCTTTGTTGTCAGAGTTGGATTGTAGCCCTCTATTGACATAATGTTGAGCCTTGAGATAGTCTTTTGTGTCGATCAAAAACTCAATCAGAGCCATCCAACTTTTTTCGTGATTGGGTTCGAGTTTGATGGATTCTTCAAGGTATCGAATGGCTAGTTTATCGTTTCCTAATTTTAGATGACAAAGTCCAATTCTGTGATTGACAAAAGCGCTGGGATCGGTAAAATTTTGCGAGAATTCATAGTTGTCTATGGCTTCGTTGATCCGCCCCATTTGCTCTAACAGCTTCCCTTTTTCGATATAGGCTCCAGTAAAACAATCGTCGCTGATGATGGCAAATTCAAAGGCAGAAAGAGCTTCTTCTGGCTTGTTGATCTTGATGTATATCTTGCCCAATTGATGCCAAGCTACTTCGCTGTATGGATTGATTTCAAGAAGGCTGTTTAGTGTATTGATGGCTTCTATATCCTCACCCAATTGCTCGTAACAATACAATAAATTGTAAAGGGATTGGTAGTCGAGTGTATTTTCCTTTACACATCTGTAAAAGTAATCTTTAGCCTTGATATAATCTTCTACGAATAAGTATTCCATACCCAACAAGTTCCATATTTCAATGGGTTCCTCAGTCACATCCAGTGCTTTTTTGAGCAATTCAATGGCTTTGGGATGATCCTTTTTTTTGGAGGAAATATTGGCTTTTTGTAAAAAGATTTCTTCGTGTTCAGGAGATATTTTCTCAATGACACTGAGCATATACTCGGCTTTTTTGTAGTCCCCATCCATCAGTAAGATTTCACTTTTAAGCAACATTAATTCTACGTTTTGAGGATGTTGCTCCATTCCCATTTTGATTGCTTTTTTGGCAAGATTAAATTGGGCAAAATCAATATAGTGGTGGATAATGTTTTCAAATTCAAGGGCATCAAAGAATAGCACTTGGTTGGTTTTGAGCATTTGCTCAAATTTGGTTAAGGAGGGATTATTGTCTTCCGATAAATTATCGAACATAAAGTTTTATTCTTTATCTAAATTTATTGAAGAATAGAAGATTCATTAAGGAGAAGAGTTTATTCTTTTCAACAAAAGTATTAACATTATTCTAAATTTCGTCTAGAGCCTCTTTGATGATTTCACATCCCAAGATAATTTCTTCCTCACTAATGTTTAATGGTGGCGAAATTCTTATGGCATTTTTTTCCCACAATAACCAGAACAATAGAAGTCCTTTTTCTATGCAGTGGGGGACTAAATAATTGGGAATTTCGGGACGCTCGAAAATAGGAGCCAACATCAAGCCTTTCCCACTGATGCTTTTGATCATGGGGTGTTTTAAGTTTTCTCTGAATATTCTTTCCTTATGGCTAATTTGCTGGGTCAATTTTGTAGAAATGATTTCGTTGATGGTAGTTAAGGCCGCTGTGGCGATGACAGGGTTTCCCCCAAAAGTGGTGATGTGACCAAGTTTGGGTTGATCTTCCAATTTTTGCATTAGTTTTTTGGAGGCGGAAAAAGCGCCGATGGGTAAGCCTCCTCCCAGTGCTTTTCCCATGACTACTATGTCAGGAGCAATTCCAAAATGCTCAAATCCGAACATTTTACCCGTTCGTCCAAACCCTGGTTGAATTTCGTCAAGTAGGAGAAGAGCGCCTACTTCTTCACATCTTTTTTTGACTTTCTTCAAGTAATCATCCTCTGGTAAAATAAACCCCGCTCCTCCTTGAATGGTTTCCAATAGGACTGCCGCAGTATTCTTATCAATTTGATCCAAGTCTTTTTCCGCATTGAAGTGAAGAAACCGCACTCCTGGAAGTAGTGGGCGGTATCCTTTTTTTTGTTGTTCATAGCCCAATAAACTCAATGCTCCATGTGTACTGCCATGATAGGATCGATGGGCAGCAACAAGTCCAGATCTTTGGGTTACTCGCTTGGCCAGCTTCAATGCACCTTCTATGGCTTCTGTACCCGAGTTGGTTAAATAAATGACTTCATGGTTTTTGGGGAGCAACTCCACTAGTGTTTTACAGAGGGCCACTGCCGGTGCCTGAGCAAATTCGCCATAAACCATGACATGCATATATTTTTCTATCTGTGATTTAAGAGCACTGACTACTTTTGGATGGGAATGACCCAATGGGAGCGCCGATACACCAGCCACAAAATCCAAATAGGATTTGCCTTGGGTGTCGTATAGATAACTGCCGCTGGCATGCTCGATTTCCAAGCCGAGGGGATGGGGAGTGGTTTTGGCTTGGTATTTTAAAAAATCTTCAAGCATTTATTCCTCGATTTTTTCTAGAAAACCCTCAGGAACATTCATCTCTTTAATTTCAGTGGGTTGAAATTGATTGTCCTCTTCGCTAAAAAGTTCGAGGATAGTATCAGGTCGTTCATCTTCCCTCCAAATAAAACCATCGAGTTTCCGTTCGTTAATGGGCAAATCCTTGTCTGGAAATAAATCTCCATTTGGACTGACAAAGAAAGTAATATCCTCAATTTCTTTTTCCTTGGTAATCATTTTAAGTCGGCTGCATGTGGTCTTGTCAATTCCTATCAATTCATTACCTTCATCGGAATACATATAATATATGACCTCAGTATTTTTGCTGACGTCAATTTCACTGAGCTTTCCGTCTTTGAAAAGACCGTCGAGTAATCCACCCTTAATTTGATTAAAACCAGTCTCACTTATAGAGTCTCTTTCTAAAATCCAACTGTTACCCACAATTTTTAGGGAATCCAGTTTTTTGGTTTTCATGTCTGAGATTAGAAATATTTTATCTCCAGACATTTGACTTTTTCCAAACCAAAGAATGGGGTTTTTTTTATTTTTTTGACTGGTGGATAAAATTTGATTTTCTTTCCGGCTTAGAGGTAATTTGAGGAGTTTTATAAGTCCTGTACTTTGGTCTAGATGAAGAGAGTCTGATTTCCCCCTCAGATCTGTTTTAAAAATTCTAACATCGTAGTATCCCCTTAAAATCTTTTTTTCAGGGGGTCCTGTTGCAATGAGTGTATCGGCATGGATGTAGAGTGAGTCTTGATCAATGATATTTATGGCCAATGCTCTTCGGGTGATGATGGCAGAATCTTTGGCCTTGAAAATTTCGCCGTAATGGCCATTGATTACCGATTTGTTTAGGGTATCAATTACACTGACATTGTTGGTTGCAGCAGCATAATTCTTTTCATTTTCAAAATACAAACTGTCTCCTCTAATTTCTTTATTATCATAAAAGATGACTGCATTTTTTTGGAAATTGCCTCTTTGCAATTGGGTGTCATAAGCTCCCTTTTCACAGAAAATATCGTATTCCTCTCCCACGATGGTTGTCTTTCCATAGAAGAAAGCCTTGTCACTTTCGGTATAATAATCCAGTTGTTGCGATTTGAGTTCATACTCTGGATCATCAATTCTTACCCTCGAGATGAATCGATATTTTTTTTCATTCATAAAGTAAATCCCCCTTATGCTGGTCAGTTTCCTTTTTTCATCAACGATGGTTCCAAAGGAATTGTAAAAAGCTTCGGAGTTGGCCCGATCCAAATAAAGGGTGTCGGTTTTGAGCGTCATATCGGGTCTTTCGAGCACTACTTTTCCCCAAGCTTTAGCCAATTTACTGCTCCCGTCATATTCGATTTGATCACAAGTCATTTTTAAACTATCGCCTTGGGTAAATACTACATCACCCTTGGCTTTAAAAAAATTCTCTTTGGCATAGAAATAAGAAATGTCGGATTTGATCAATGCACCCTCGTGAAAAAGGTGAACTCTAATTCCTTCTTTTTTTACCAATATGTTGGCACCAGGAAAATAAAACTGATCCTGGGTGGAACCTCCAGCTTGAATGATTTTAATAATTTTTGGTTCTTCTTGTGCTACTACCTTTCCTATGGCCAATAGAAAAATGAGCTGAAGTATGCCGACTTGAATATTCTTTCTCACAGTAAGTGGTTGTTGGCACTAAATTAGAAAAACTACCTTAAAATGGTTTGTTTTCTGTCAGGTCCTACGGAAACAATTTTTATGGGCGTATCGAGTTCTCGCTCCAGAAAATGAATGTAATCTGTAAAGTTTTTGGGAAGCTTTTCAACAGTATTGATTTGAGTCAAATCTTCCTTCCAACCCGGAATTTCAATATATTCAGGGGATATGGATTCATCATTAATATCGAAAGGAAAATGATTGATAAGTCCCTCCTCTGTTTTGTATTGATTACAAACCTTGATGGTGTCTATACCAGAGAGTACATCTCCTTTCATCATCATCAGTTGGGTCACACCATTGACCCGAATTGCGTATTTTAGAGCAACAAGGTCAATCCAACCGCAACGACGTGGTCTTCCGGTAGTGGCGCCAAATTCATGACCCACTTTTGCGATTCGTTCTCCAACTTCGTCAAACAATTCTGTAGGGAAAGGCCCACTCCCCACTCGGGTAGTATAGGCTTTAAAAATCCCAAATACTTCTTTGATTTTATTGGGAGCTACACCCAGGCCTGTGCAAGCTCCTGCCGCAGTAGTGGTGGAGGAGGTTACAAATGGATAGGTGCCAAAATCAACATCGAGCAATGATCCTTGTGCTCCTTCAGCCAAAATCTTTTTTCCGGCATCTTGCGCATTGTGCAGATAGTTTTCACTGTCAACTATTTGGCATTTTTTCAAGGTTTCAATGGATTCAAAAAACTGAGTTTCCAATTCATTGAGATCATATTCCAAATCCACATTGTGGAAATCCAACATTTTAATATGTTTCTGAATCAATGTTCGATAGCGATCTTTCCAACTCTTGGTCAAAATATCTCCCACGCGCATTCCGTTTCTTCCAGTTTTGTCCATATATGTTGGACCGATACCTTTGAGGGTCGAGCCTATTTTGGCTTTTCCCTTAGAGGCTTCTGACGCAGCATCGAGTAATCGGTGGGTGGGAAGAATGAGATGAGCTTTTTTGGAGATCAATAGCTTTGTCGAAAAATCTATATCGTAGGGAGCCAAATTCTCTAATTCTTTTTTGAAAATCACCGGATCGATAACCACTCCATTTCCAATCAGATTGATGGCACTGGGATGGAATATCCCCGAGGGTATGGTGTGCAAAACGTGTTTTATTCCTTCGAATTCTAGGGTGTGACCAGCATTGGGCCCGCCTTGAAAACGAGCTATGATGTCATAGGATTCCGTCAATACATCGACGATTTTACCTTTCCCTTCGTCGCCCCATTGGAGGCCTAGCAGTAAGTCTACGGACATATTTAATTATGAGTTTACTCTTTTTTTTGTTCCGTAAAAATAAAGAGAATGGTTGTGTATTTCAACATCGAATATTTCTTCGATTGTTTTTTTTATGTTTTGAATTCTGGGATCACAAAATTCTTTTACTTCACCCGAATCTGTAAAGATGATGTGGTCGTGTTGACGGTCAAAATAAGACTTTTCATATTGCGCTTGGTTTTTGCCAAACTGGTGTCTCCTGACCAATCCACATTCCAAAAGAAGCTCTATGGTGTTGTAAAGTGTTGCTCTGCTAACCCTGTAATTTTTATTTTTCATGGTGATGTACAATGATTCTATATCAAAGTGTTCCTCACTATCATAAATTTCGTACAAGATGGCAAATCGCTCCGGTGTTTTTCGGTGGGCATGCTTGTTCAAGAAGTTTACGAAAACCTCTTTTACAATTTCCTGATTGGATTTGTCTTTTTCCATTTTTACAAATATAGGTCTTAAATCATTCCCTGAGAACTTTATCTACACCTTTGACCTTTAAAATTCTGTTAATCAATCTATTGAGTATGGTTTTATTTTTCACATTCACGCTGATTAAACCTGTAAAAATACCATCCTCACTGTCAAAACTCAATTTGTTGATGTTGACACTCATGTCACCTGAAATCGATTGGGTAACCTCACTGACAATTCCCATGTTGTCAATCCCAGAAAGTTTCAAAATGGCTGTAAACTCATCTGAGGAGGAATCTACCCATTTTGCTTTAATGATTCTGTAGGCAAAATTAGATTGTAGTGATAGGGCATTTGGACAATCTTTTTTGTGAACTTTTACACCTTCATTGATACTGATAAAACCAAATACAGGGTCACCCGCAATCGGATTACAGCAGGGGGAGAGGGAGTGTTTTAAACTCTCCTTTTCTTTACCAAAAACCAAGGTGTCGAACCGTTGTGTAATCTCTTCTTTGCCCTCTTTTTTGTAGGTACTGCTTTGTTTTCTTATTCTCTTTTTGAAGAAATTGAGGAAACTACCATTGAATTCGGTAGAGAAATCTTTTAACTGTTTATTGTTGATGGTTCCCAGGCCCACGCGGTAAAACAAATCCTGACTGTTGCTGAGATTGAAATACCGCAACATATGCCCAACGGTTTTGTCGTTGAGTATAATCTTGAGTTGTTTTAATTTTCTTCTAAGGGTCTCTCGACCATCGACCGCAATTCTCTTTTTCTCTTCATTGAGTGACGACTTGATTTTTGATTTGGCCCTAGAGGTCTGAACAAAGTCCAACCAGTTAGCAGTGGGTTTGATGTTTTCAGAAGTAATCACTTCAACATTCTCCCCGCTTTTAAGAGTTCTACTGAGTGGAACAAGTTTTCCATTAACCCTTGCGCCTCTGGTTTTCATTCCCACTTCGGTGTGAATGCTAAAAGCAAAATCCAAAGCGGTAGCCCCTTTGGGTAAGGATTTGATTTCCCCTGTCGGGGTAAACACAAAAATCTCTTTGGCGTAAAGGTTGAGTTTGAAATTTTCAACAAAATCAACCGGATTTTCGTTGTTGCTTTCCAGAACCTCTTGGAGCTTGTCCAGCCAAGAGTCGATCCCTATATCTTTTTGCTCACCTTGTTTGTATTTGTGATGCGCAGCGTATCCTTTTTCTGCTATTTCATTCATCCGTTCAGATCGGATTTGCACTTCTACCCATTTGTTGTTAGGGCCCATAACGGTAACGTGCAAAGCCTCATATCCATTCGATTTGGGAGCTGTAATCCAGTCCCTTAATCGAGTGGGATTTGGGGTAAAGTGATCCGTAATGATAGAATAGATCTTCCAGGCTAAAAACTTTTCATTTCGATGCGTGCCCTTGTAAATGATACGGATGGCAAACTTGTCAAAGACATTCTCGAAAGGAATGTTTTGCATGGTCATTTTTCTGTTGATGGAAAAAATGGATTTACTTCGCCCTTTGATTTGATATTCCAATCCCTCCTCTGCTAAGGCAAACGCTACAATTTTGGAAAATGATTTTATGTACTGCCCTTGCTCTTCCTTGTCGCCCTCGATTTTATTTTTGATGAACTTATAATTCTCAGGTTCAGTGTATTTAAAACTCAGATCCTCTAGCTCTGTCTTAATGTTATACAGACCAATCCTGTGAGACAAGGGAGCGTAGATATACAGGGTTTCGGAAGCGATTTTAACCTGTTTGTATTCTGGCATCGCATCCATGGTTTGCATATTGTGTAACCGATCTGCTATTTTGATGATGATGACTCGAACATCGTCATTGAGGGTCAGCAATAGCTTTCTAAAGTTCTCTGCCTGAAGGGAAACCTGATTTTCCTTACTCAGCTTAGAAATTTTGGTCAATCCTTCTACGATTTTTGCGACACCGCTCCCAAAAAGTTTCTCTATGTCCTTAAAACTGTAGTTCGTATCCTCGACCACATCGTGTAACAGTGCAGCTGCAATAGAAGTGGCGTCAAGACCGATTTCCTGTGCGACGATTTTGGCAACACTAATCGGGTGCAAAATATAGGGTTCACCAGACTTGCGCCGTTGATTTCTGTGGGCATCGACAGCAGTGTCAAAAGCTGAACGGATCAATTTCTTATCCTCGTTCGATAAGGTTTGATAGCTGATTCGAAGCAGTTCTTTGTACTGCTTTGCAATCTCTTTGTTCTCTATTTCTTCACTGACAATCATAGGTACAATAAAGGTACTTGAAACTTTTAATCCGACAAAATCATTGATCTCCACAGTGATACATCAAAATCCCTGCCGAAACAGACAGATTGAGTGAATCGATTGGAAATTTTACGGGTATTTTGACGATCTGCTGTGCCTTTTTCAACCATTTTTGGTCGAGTCCTTTGTCTTCGGTTCCAAAAACCAATGCCAATGGCCTTTGGTATTTGACCCTTTTGAAGTGTTTTGCTTTTTGATCTAATGCTGCGGCAGAGATGTTAAATGCATTTTCTTCCAAAAAAGAAATGACCGCTTCCGAACTATCGGTGGCTATTGGAATACTAAAAACCCCTCCCATGCTGTTTCGAATGATTTGAGGGTGGTAGAGATCGGTTTTGGGATTGGCAATGATGACTGCATCCCAATCGGCAGCTGCGGCGGTTCGAAGTAAGGCTCCAATATTTCCTGGCTTTTCGGGAGCCTCTACAACCAGAATACGACTATCATTATTTACAAAAATATCATTGATGTGATGACTTTTGGTTTCCAATACAGCAATGACTTCCTCGGAGCCCGAACGCATGCTTACGCGATCAAAAAGAGCGGAGCTTAATTCAAAAATATCCTCCGATTGCGCATCAATAATTTCTTCATCATAACCCTCCCTGTAAAATAAGGTGTCGATTTTATAACCCATTTCAACCGCTCTATTCAATTCACGCTCACCGGATACGACAAAACGATTTTCTTTTTTACGAACCCTTGATTTACTCATCAAAAGATTGAGTTTCTTGATTTGGGGGTTGTGGGAACTGCTGAGGTATTTCAAATCTATTTTTTTGTAAAGTTATTGGGTAATTGACAGAACTACACCAAAATCACTTTACATTTTTGTGATAATTTATGACCAATCCTACCATTTCATTATAGCTCTTGATCCCACTTTTTTGGCCGTTGGCTTTAAGGTAGCTGTCATAGGTTTTGTCAAAAATGACTTCAAAAGGGTTTTTATATTTTTTCCAAAAGTCGTTTACCTCCTTAAAGTTTTTAAGAATACCGGGGTTCAGAAGCTTTAATTTATTTCTTGCTTTCTCTGGATCTAGCTTGTAAAAATCATTGAATAAATACCTAAATGCAAAAGTTTTACCAGCGTATTGAACGTAGGGATCATCAGACTTGATGGCAGATAGATAGGCTATAAAATTGGCTTCATTTTCAGCAGCATAACCCATTTGATGCGCAGTTTCGTGGAGTGATGTGGTAATCAAACTCTGAATGGGCATTTTGGCATTTACTTGAGATTCCAGTGTAAAAGGATTTAAGTATCCCGAATATCCCATATAGGATAGGGGAAGGCTCATCAGGGATTTTTTGACCTTGGGGCTATTCAAGACGGTTTTGTGATATGCAGGATGATACAGACCGGTTTTTTCTGAAATATTTTCCCTTGAAAAAGGAAATGTTACCGCCAATGTATCTGAGGAAGCAAGATTATTGTGCCATTGATTGGATTCTTCAATAATTTTATCCAAACGGTCTTCCAAATCTTGTTTACTATACCCGATAGAGATTTGAAATTGTTGATTTAATGGGAGTCTGTGGTAATTGAACCCCCAACTCAGGTGGAAAATCCAGGCCGCGATAATGACCACTGACCCCAAATCTACAAATAGCTTTAGTGGTCTGACCCTCCAGTGAGGAATGTTTCTAAAAATTACTCTGAGGAAATAGATAATAAGCAAAAAATAGAGAACATCTCCCAAGGAGAAGGGAATCAAATCCAAAAAATACCGATGCAAATTGAAAATCAGTGGATAGAAAATCAGACTGTAGTACTCCTCAATGAACTCAGGATTTTTGCGCGCAAAGCTAATCAACAACCACAGTGGGATAGCGGAGTACCAAACCAAGGTAGTTGTTCTTTTGCTCATACGCAGAAATTCACATTTCTTCAGATGGAATTGAAATTTTACTACTCAATCAGATCGACAATTTCAATTTCGAAAATCAGATCAGAACGCGGAGGGATCACTTGGTTGCCGTTTTCACCATAGGCCAATTGATAGGGCAAAAACAGGGTGGCTTTGTCTCCAACATTCAAAAGCCTTAATCCTTCCTTAAAGCCTTCAATCATGCCCGCTTCGGGACTTACATCGGCATTGATGGGTTGGTAAGCTCCTGCAGCCACACGATTGGAATCAACTTTGTCCAGTGCTTCGGCGGTTTCCAACTTACTGGTTTCCAGTAAAACTCCATCGGAGAAGTAAACGGCATAGTGGGTACTTACCTTATTGGTTGTTGTGACCTTGGGACCTTCTCCTTTTTGGGTAATGATGTATTGTAGTCCAGAGGAAGTTTTAGTAGCTTTTGCTTTTTGATCGTTAAATTTCTCCTGCGTTACCTTCATGATGGCTGCTTGCTTTTCAGCCTTTTCTTGTTCCGTTTTTATTTGTTCTTCAAAATAATTTAAAAATACTTCCGGAGCATCGAATCGTTTGGCATCACTTCCTTTTCTGATGATGGATACTTTCATGATGGTGTCGTTTTGAGCAATGCTGTCCACCACGGTTTGACCTTGAACTACTTTTCCGAATACAGTATGCTTTCCATTGAGCCAGGGGGTTTCTTTGTGGGTGATGAAGAACTGGCTTCCATTGGTTCCAGGTCCAGAATTGGCCATCGAAAGTGTGCCTGGTCCGCTGTGGGTCAAATCAGTAAACTCATCAATAAATTGATAGCCAGGTCCACCAGAGCCAGTTGCGGTCGGATCTCCCCCTTGAATCATAAAATCTTTGATGACCCGGTGAAAGATAATTCCGTCATAAAACTTTTTTCCCGAAAATTCTTTTGCGACTTTGGGGTTGTTTCCTTCTGCCAAAGAAACAAAGTTGGCAACGGTGATGGGTGTTTTCTCCAACTCCAATTGCAGTATGATTTCTCCTTTGTTGGTTTCAATATTGGCGTACAAGCCTTTATCTAATTCGGGATATTGTTGATCGCAACTCATGATAAGTGTTGCAAAAAGGAGTCCTAGTAAATTGTTTTTTTTCATCTTTAAGTGTTTATTTTTTTTCCAGGTTCAAAAGTTCTATTGTAAAACGAAGGGGTTGATTGATTCCAATTTTTTCTCCATCGCCTTGATAGCCATAACAAAGGTAGGAAGGAAACAGAAATACACCAATTTCTCCCAAACGTAAATATTTTACACCTTCTCGTAGCGCTGGGATCAAATCTTCTTGATCCACAAAAAAACTTACCTCCCCCAATTCTTTTTCATCGTAAAGAAGATTTTTATTGAGATCCTCTATGCGATATCTAAAAGTAACACGATCACCCTTTTTGGGGTAACTGGCATCGGAAGGTGTTTTTTTTTGATAGGCATACCAAAAACCTTGTGAAGTACTCTCAAAGGATAGCTTTTCCTCCTGCTGAATTGCTTGGCGAAACAACGTTTGTTCGATGGCAATGATATTTTTGTTTCTTTTGGCAGATTCTTTGAGAAAAACTTGCTTTTGTTTGTTAATGGGTCGTCGTGGCTCAAGGTTTTGACAACTCACCACTCCAACAACTAAAAGAGATAAGAATAGGGTCCTAGACATCAAAATGAGATTTTTCTTGAGCGATCGCATTTCTAAACTGGCTTACAGTTTCCGCTAGAGGTGAGTGAGAGACACCACCTGCCGCATTGATGTGCCCTCCTCCGTTAAAATATTTTTTGGCAAATTGATTGACATCGAAGGAACCTTTGGATCTAAAAGACATTTTAATGATTTTTTCTGCTTCATTTTCAATCATGATTACGGCCAAAGATATTCCCAGAAGACTTAAGCCATAATTTACAAAACCCTCCGTATCTCCTTTTTTAAAATTGTTTTGATTCAACTCCTTTTGGGAAAGGGTGATGTAGACCACTGGGATTTCCTGGATCTTAGTTAGGTTTTTTAGGGCTGTTCCCAAGAGTTGTAACCTATTGAAGGAGTAGGTGTCATATATTTTTTGGTGAATGAAATGGGGTATTGCCCCTTTTTCAATGAGTGTACTTACAATTTGATGTGTTCTTGCTGTGGTCGATGGAAATCTAAATGAGCCGCTATCGGTCATAATTCCTGTGTAGAGACAAGTAGCGATAGCGCTGTCAATTTTATCGTGATCGAGAGCGGAAATCAATTCAAATACCATTTCACAAGTAGATCCTATGGTAGCGTCTGAGTAGGTAATTGAGGCATAGTCACCTGGATGTTCGTGGTGATCAATCATTATTTTTTGGGCGTCGCTTTGTTCCACAATGGGAGCCATTTTATCAATTCTACTGAGTTGATTAAAGTCTAGGGTGAAAATGATATCAGCATTTTCAATCCATTGGGTGGATTGATCAGTAAACTGAGAGAATTTTAAGATTTCGTTTTGGCCGGGCATCCAATCCAGAAACTCAGGGTATTCATTAGGGGATATTATGTGGGATTGATGTCCAGTTTTATTTAAAAAAGCATGAAGCGAAAGACTGCTTCCCAAGGCATCACCATCCGGGTTTTTGTGGGGGATGATGATTATTTTTTTTGGGGTATCGAGTACTTTTTGAAATGCTTTGAGCAGTTGTTGATTCATGTATTCAAATATACCAAAATTTGCTCCTTATGATTTAAAGCTGTGGTCTAAAATTGAATTAATGGAGTTGGAGACATTAAACGATTACATTTTTTTTTAATTTGCAACAAAAAAAACGTTATGCCTTCTGACAGAACTTTCACTATGATCAAACCCGACGCTGTAGAAAAGGGACACGTTGGAGCCATCCTCAATAAAATTAACGCTTCAGGATTCAGAATTGTATCAATGAAGATGACCCAGATGTCACTTCGCGATGCGGAATTGTTTTATGCGGTTCACAAGGAACGCCCCTTTTTTGGTGAATTAGTATCTTTTATGAGTCGAGGGCCTATAGTGGCCGCCATACTCGAAAAAGAAAATGCGGTAGATGACTTTAGAACTTTAATTGGAGCCACCAACCCAGAGGAGGCTGCAGAGGGAACTTTGCGTAAACAATTTGCAACATCTATGGGTGAAAATGCAGTACATGGCTCTGATAGTAATGAGAATGCTGAAATTGAAGGAGCGTTTCATTTTTCTGGCAGAGAGATGTTCTAGCGAAGTACGATTTTTTCGAGTACCTCACTACCCAACTTTTCATTCATCATTTTCAGAATTTTTTCCTTTCCATATCCCAGTTCGTCTCTCAAGGCTGCATTATTCAATGACACAAAAAGTGTGTTTCCCCTGAGTGAAACTTTTTCTGTGTAACTGGTCATATGCGATCCCATCAATTCATACCACAACTCATTGATGCGCGCATTGGTAATTCCACTTTTCAAGGCTTTTGACTGAACGATTTCGTCCAATACTTTACCTATGCTTTGAGGTTCAAATTTTCTTTTGGATGACTTCATGAATCAATGTTCGCTGTGAAACCTTTGGTAATGATATCTTTTTTCTTGGTGCTCTAGAATCAATTTGTTTTCATTCAATTTTATAATCCTTTCCTGCCATTGATCCCAAGCCGTTTGAAAATTCAGGTAACAATTCTTTCCCTTAAAGGTAATCTTAAAATTATTTAAATCTTGGGTCACTAAAAACTTATTTCCCAATTCAGGGTGTACTTTTTTTCTTACCCCATTTTTCTCATTCGATTCGTAAAAATCCAATAGCTTGGCGGCTCCCTTGGGATAAAAAGTTTCATTTTTGTGGGTGATGTATTCAATATTCCAATAGCCGTTAAGCAAGGGAAGATCGCTTGGTGTAATTTCATTTTTACAACCCAAACACAAGATCATCAAAATGAGGATAAAATATCTGTGCATCATTAACTGAGGTTAAAAATTTCGTAGGCAGAAGAACTCATCTTCAGTGCTGCTTTGATTCTGTCTTCGTGAGTGTCTGAGATAAATATTTGTCCAAGACTTTCATTGTCAAATAATTGTATGGTTTGCGTTACCCTTTCTTGATCTAACTTATCGAAAATGTCGTCCAGTAATACTATGGGACTCATCCCAGATTTTTCTTTGATAAAATCAAATTGTGCCAGTTTGAGTGCGATCAGAAAAGTTTTTTGTTGCCCTTGACTCCCAAATTTTTTGATGGGCATTCCCGAGATTAGCAAATCCAGGTCATCTTTGTGGATTCCAACCGAGGTGAACTGCAATATTTTATCTTTTTCTAAACTTTGATCCATCAAATCAGACATTTTATTTTCGCTGAGTTGGGATGTGTATTGTATGTCCACTTCCTCCGCACCGCTACTGATGCTCAGGTATCTTTTTGAAAATATGGGAATAAACACTTCCATGAATGCTTCTCTCTTTTTGTGAATGGGATGTGCCAGTTCACTCATTTGGTGGTTATAAATGGCCAAAGTGTCCCCATCAAAGGTTCTATTTTGAGCAAAAAACTTCAGTAATGCGTTGCGTTGTGCGAGTACTTTATTGTAGTCGGAAAGGTTTTTCAAATAGTTTTTATCGGTTTGACCAATGACACCATCGATAAATTTCCTCCGGGTGCTGCTGCCTTCAATGATTAAATTCCGATCGGCGGGTGAAATAATCACCAATGGAATGAGCCCAATGTGCTCTGAAATTTTAACGTAAACTTTCCCATTTCTTTTAACGGTCTTTTTTTGACCTTTCTTGAGGCTGCAGTTGATTTTTTCTTCTTTTCCCTCTTTGTTGAATTTTCCTTCAATCAGAAAAAATTCCTTTCCAAACTGAATGTTTTGGACTCCGGAGGGATTAAAATAGCTTTTGGTAAACGCCAAATGATAGATGCTGTCTAAAATATTAGACTTACCTATTCCATTATTCCCAATAAAACAATTAATAGGAGCCTGAAAACGGAATTGAGAGGCCTCTATATTCTTATAATGGGTTAGGGTCAATTGCTTTAAAAACATGATTGCAAATATAGTTTGGTTGAGAAAGGTAAAACAAAATTTAAATTAATTTTCTCCCCTGATTTTCATTATTCTGTGAGTTTTTGGTTTTGCACTAAAAAAGGTTAATTTTGGGAACTTAAAAATACAAAGATGGCAACCTACAAAAAGAGAGGTTATAAAAAATCAATTGCACCTGTTAACGAAAAGCAGGTTGAAGTGGATAGTACCACTGCTGAGGTGTTTGACAAATTAGACACCACTGCATCTCGAACAGAGGAATGGGTCTCCAAATTCCAAAATTTTATTTTGGCAGGTGTTGGGGTCATCGCTTTGTCTGTATTGTCCTATTTGGGCTATCAGAACTACATCTTTGAACCTCAAAAATTGGAGGCAGTAAGTGAACTGAGCCAAGCTCAATATTATTTTGAGTTGGCCGTTAACGGTCAAGATCCTGATTCTTTGTTTCGCAGAGCCCTCAATGGTGGTGAAGGAAAGTATGGCTTTTTGGATATTATTGACAATTATGGAGGAACACCTGCGGCCAAATTGGCTACTTACAGTGCTGGTATGGCTTACCTTAATTTGGGTGATTATGTCAATGCTATCGAATATCTCGACCAATTTGACACTGATGATATATTGTTGAAAGCTTTGGCAAAAGGAGCCATCGGTGATGCTTTTGCTCAAATTGACCAGCCTGAAGAAGCCTATGATTATTACGTAGCGGCTTTTGAGTCCAGTGATAATTCTTTCAGTGCCCCTAAGTATCTTTTTAAAGCTGGAATTTTGGGTACCTCTTTGGGTAAAAATAGTGCAGCTCTAGGCTTTTTCAAAAGAATCCAATCTGAATATCCCGATTCGGCAGAAGCCCGAAAGGTAGAAGTCCAAATAGGTCTATTGGAAAACCTCAATTAATGGCTACTGCCGACAACAGTCTTTCTCAATACGATCATTCTAAAGTTCCTGACGGAAAAAATTTTCGAATCGCATTGGTTGTGTCAGAGTGGAATCATGATATTACTGAAGCTCTTTTTCAGGGAGCCAAAGCTACTTTGATCAATCACAACGTCACTCCAGAAAATATCGTCAGAATCGATGTTCCCGGTAGTTTTGAATTGATTTATGGAGCGAGCACGGCTCAACAAATGGACTTTGATGCCATTATTGCTATTGGATGCGTCATTCAGGGGGAAACAAGACATTTTGAATTCATTTCAAATGCTGTGGCTCAGGGAATAAAAGATTTGAATCTCAACGGAGAGGCACCCGTAATATTTTGTGTATTGACAGATGACACCATCGTTCAATCCAAGGCCAGAAGTGGAGGGGATAAAGGCAATAAAGGTGTTGAGGCTGCCGTCACTGCTTTGAGGATGAACAGTCTTTAGTTTTTGTGTTATAAATTGCTAAACCCAATGGCAATTTCGTTCACTTTCGTTAAATTTGATTGAATTACTGCCACGCCCCCATCATCAATATATGACGTATGAAGATCAGTCTTTTCAAACTTAAAAAAAACCGAAGGTACAATTACACCCCCCGTTATTACGGTGGTAAGGAAGGAGGTAATCTCTACGATTTTGATTCCAAATTTTCAAAATATAGAGACACCTATAACCAGAATGACTTTGGTCAGCAATGGAAGGACGCTCGTCTAAAGATGCGAACTCGAAGTAACCGAGGAATTTCTACCCGCTTGGTCATTATCATATTGATTTTGGTTTTGGTTTTTCTTTACGTTATTGATTTTGACTTATCCCTATTCAAAGGCTAATGGCTGATATCATTTCGCTTTTGCCAGATCATGTGGCCAATCAAATTGCTGCCGGTGAGGTCATTCAAAGACCGGCTTCTGTGGTCAAAGAGCTTTTGGAAAATGCAATTGATGCCAAGGCTACCCAAATCCAATTATTGATCAATGGAGCTGGAAAAACCATGATTCAAGTCATCGACAATGGTATTGGGATGTCCATCACCGATGTGAGATTGGCATTTGAGCGTCATGCGACTTCCAAAATAAAATCTGCCGACGATCTGTTTTCCATAACCTCCAAAGGTTTTAGGGGAGAGGCTTTGGCCTCAATCGCTGCCATCGCTCAAGTGGAGGTTCATACCAAAAGGGCAGAGGACGAAATGGCGACCTGCCTTAAAATTTCAGGAAGTAAAGTAGAAGATCAGGAGGTTTCTGTTGCTCCCATCGGAACATCCATTGCCGTAAAAAATCTTTTTTATAACGTCCCTGCAAGAAGAAATTTCCTTAAATCTGATAAAGTTGAATTGCGGCACATCATCGATGAGTTTCATCGGGTAGCCTTGACCCATCCTGAAGTGAAATTCACATTTATGCAAAATGGTACAGAGCTTTTTGATTTGCCTGCAGTAAATTTCAGAAAACGAATTGCCAATATTTTTGGAAATAAAATAGAAGAGAAATTGATTCCCGTTGAGGAGATGACCACAGTGGCTGGGATTGAAGGGTTTATTGTAAAACCCGAATTCGCAAAAAAATCTAGGGGCCAGCAGTTTTTCTTTGTTAATAAGCGTTTTATCAAGAGTCCTTTTTTAAACCATGCAGTCAGTTCTGCTTTTCAAGGTTTGTTGAGGGATCAATTTCATCCGGGTTATTTTATATTTATTCAAATTGATCCGAAAACCATTGATATTAACATTCACCCAACAAAAACAGAGATTAAGTTTGAAGAGGAGCAAAACCTCTATGCGATCATTAAATCAATGGTAAAACACAGTTTGGGAATGTTTCAAGTCACACCTGCTTTAGACTTTGAACGAGATCCCAATTTGGATACCCCTTATGATTTTCAGCAAAAACCACCTTCAAACATACCTTCCATAGAGGTAGATTCTAGTTTTAATCCTTTCCAAAACTCTGAAAAGGGGTTTCCTAAAGCTTCAAAAAGCAGTTGGGAAAGTCTCTATTCTGGATTGGAGATACCCAATGAGCCTAGCAAAACAGATGAGGAATTAAAACTTGATATAGAACAAATTCCCAAAGTCTTTCAGTTACTGAGAAAGTTCATTGTGACCACCACCCGTTCTGGTCTTTTGGTCATTGACCAACAAAGGGCACATCAAAGGGTATTATATGAAAAATTTCTCAGCAGTATTACCAAACGAGATATGGTCAGTCAACAATTGATCTTTCCCAAGGAAATTGAATTGACCCAACATCAAATTGCTTTGTTTGGGGAATTGGAGGCCAACCTCAATGCCATGGGGTTTGTGGTAAAACAACAAGAAAATCTCCTTCACATTACGGGTATTCCCGCAATTTTCGATGATAAGCAGTTGGGACAACTTTTTGAGGATATATTTTCTACTCCCGATGCACAAGAGCAAGTAGCCAGTTTTAGCCAAGCGGATTATATGGCTAAAATATTATCCAAGTCCCTTTCTATCAAAGGTAATTTTACCCTTACGGTGGTGGAGCAACAGGCATTGGTAGATGATCTTTTTGCTTGTAAAGACACCTTGACCAGTCCTTTTAATCGTAAGATTTTTATTACTTTAGATAAAGAAGAATTAGAAAAAAAATTGGATTAATGCGGAACGTTACCGAAACAGTAAAACACTTGCTGATCATCAATGGAATTTTTTTCTTGGCGACCCTTACTCTTGGTGATCAAGTATATGATTGGTTCGCACTACACTATCCTGAAAACCCAAAATTTGAAGTCTGGCAGCCCCTCACACATATGTTTATGCATGGGGATATTTCCCATATTTTTTTCAATATGTTTGGATTGTGGATGTTCGGAACCCCTTTAGAGCAAATGTGGGGAAAACAGAAGTTTATTTTCTTTTATATCTCTACAGGATTTGGTGCCGCTGCATTACAGCTTTTATTGTATTACTATCAAGTGGATAGTGTCAATAGCGCTTTGAATGAATTCGGACTTACAGCCCCTCAAATCAGCAGTTTTTATAAAACCGCCGAATTGCCTACTGCGGCCATTAGTGAGATTGGAGAGGGACAACTCTCGGGTGCATTCAATGCCTTTCGTTCTGTTATGGTAGGTGCGTCGGGAGCGCTCTACGGTGTTTTGGTGGGTTTTGCGATGCTATTCCCCAATGCTCAATTGATGCTTTTGTTCCCCCCCATACCCGTTAAAGCCAAGTTTTTGGTTCCCATTCTAATACTGGCGGACCTTTTCTTTGGTTTCTCATCATACTCTATTGGTCCTATTGCTCACTTTGCTCATGTGGGTGGAGCCATCACTGGTTTGGCCATGATGTGGTATTGGAAGAAAAAAGAGTTCAATAACAATCGTTGGGATTTATGAGTTTTTTGGAGAATCTCAAATACAGGTTTGCCACTTTTTCCATTGCAGAAAAAATCATTTTAGTCAATGTGATTTGCTTTGTACTACCCACGATACTCAATGTGCTTTTCTTTTTGTTTAATATTCCGTCTAATGCCTACATGAACTGGCTTCAGCTTTCTCCTAATATTGGAACTTTTGTCACAAGGCCTTGGACTTTGATTACCTATAGTTTTATTCACAGTGGTTTTTTTCATTTATTGTGGAATATGGTGCTTCTTTTTTATGCCGGACGTTTGCTCCTTAATCTGTTCCCGGATCGAATTTTTATCAATAACTATTTTTTGGGTGTCATTTCAGGCGGTTTAATTTTTATAGGTAGCTATGCTCTGTTTCCTGTGTTTGCAGGAACCTACCCCCCTATGATAGGAGCCTCTGCTGGAGTGATGGCTGTGTTTATATTCATTTGTACTTATACTCCCGATCAGGAGATTCGTTTTTTCTTTGTCAACCTAAAATTAAAATACCTTGGTCTGGCTTTCTTTTTCCTCGATGTTATTCAAATCCCCTATGGTAATGCAGGTGGTCATTTGGCCCATATAGGTGGAGCAGTATTGGGCTTTTTCTATGCCAGACAACTGAGTATAGGAAGAGATATAGGATCAGGTTTTCAGGGTGTTTGGCAGTCAATTTTTGCAAAAAAACATCTTAAAACCGTGTACCGCGCTCCTCAAAATAAATCGGCTGCCTCAAAAAATAGTGGTGAAAGCGATCATCAAAATAAAATTGATAGTATTTTGGATAAAATCAGTAAGTCGGGTTATGACAGCCTAAGCAAAGAAGAAAAAGACTATTTGTTTAGAGCTGGAAAAGAATAACACCAAGCATGCTATAAATTAAGCCCTTTGCTATGAAATTGAATTTTCTGTCTAAAATTTTAATGCTGATCAACCTTGTATTGTTGACACTTCAGCTTTTTTTGATGGATACATTTTGGGACTTTTACCATTACCCATTTCTCAACTTGATGGTTCCTGTTATTGCGTTAATTAATGTGATTTTCTTTGTTTTTTGGATCATTAAATTCAAGTGGCCTTTTCTTCTTTTTATTTTCTCTGTTTTAATTGGATTTAAGGAGTGGGGAAAACTCTATAAGTTTCCCAATAATGCCATTCCCATTTCTAGTGGGATCAAAGTGATGAGTTTTAATGTTAGATTGTTCAATAGTTTTGAATGGATCGACTCCAAATCGGTTCCCCAATCCATTGAAAGTTTTGTCAATAAAGAAAGTCCCGACCTGGTTTGTTTGCAAGAGTACTCCAAGGAGTTCAGTCCAAAATTTAAAAACTATCCCCATCAATACATTGCCTCGTCAAAAAAGAACGGACAAAATGGACTCTGTATTTTATCGAAATATCCACTTTTGAATCGTGGTAGGCTGGACTTTGAGGATTCCAATAACAGTGCTCTGTATGCCGATTTTTTTTACAAAAAAGACAGCATTAGAATTTACAATGTACATCTGGAATCACTGAGGATTAATCTAAAAGACACCCTTTTTACCCAAGAACATTCTCAAAAATTCATTGAAAGAATACAGTCTGTCGTTGAGAAACAAGAGCTTCAGATTGATCGATTTGATAAAGTCGAACAAAAAAATAATTACCCAACCATCATTTGTACAGACCTGAATAACAATGCCTTTTCTAGGGTTTACAAACGCTTAAAAGACAATCGTTTGGATGCTTTTATGCTGTCGGGTAACGGTTTGGGCGCAACCTATAAACTGGCTTATTTTCCCTTTCGAATCGATTTTATTTTTACCGATCAAAAATTCAAGGTCATAAATTTTAAGACCCATGACATTAAGCTTTCAGATCATAAACCCATTTCAGCATTGCTGGAATGGAAGTAAATTCAATTTTTGATTTGCCTGAGATATTCCAGACTTTGCGGCCCTAAATTGAATAATAAATCTAAGATGCTCAGGTTATTTATAAATCCGTGTTTGGATTGAAAAACTTGATGGTAGTACGGGTTGACTTTATTAAGCTTTTTCTTAGCGATGATCAAATCAGTAAATTCTTCATCGACGTTTTCCTTTGTAAGGAGATCCACTTCGACATCCAAAAGAGAGAGGATCTTTTTAATCAAGGCAATGTTAAAATCCATTAGTTTTTCAAATTTTTGATGATAATAAGGATGTAAATCATCTTCATAAAATTCGAAGAAAGGGGAGGAGCGATAGGCGGCTTCTAGTGATTTCCAGTGGTCTTTTTGCCAATTATTTTCATAGTGAATGGCCACAGCTTCGTCGATTTGACGGTCTTTATTCTTGGTGTGAACTATAGGTATGGTTAATTTTAGTTTTCCATTGGCACCATATATTTCAGTGCGATTCCTATAGGTTTGTTTTTGGTAGGGATTGTTAGTAACCATTGTAACTTGTCTTTGGGATACCACCCAAGCCATATAGTGGATGTTGGGGAGGTATGCAGGACAAACTCCAGTCACCACTAGCCTTGCTTTTTACTTTTTCGCTTGCGGTAATAAACATAGCCTTGCCAAATCACAATGAGTAGGACAAAATAGGGGAAATAGGATACCCGCTCTCCAGAACCACCAACGGTGGAAAAGACCCTATCCCATCTTATTTTCCAGTTTCGTATTCCATCATTGACTCCATCGATGCTGAACCAAATGAATACTGGTTTTCCAACAATATGATCTTCTGGAACAAATCCCCAAAAACGGCTGTCTTCCGAACGATGACGGTTATCTCCCATCATCCAGTAGTAATCCATTTTAAAGGTGTACTGAGTGCTTTTCTTTCCGTTGATCAGGAGGGTGGTGCCTTCAGTTCCAAGCTCATTTTTTTCATAATCAACGATTATTTTTTTGTAGAGGGGTAAGTTGTTTAAATCCAAATCAATAGTTACTCCTGCTTTAGGAATAACTATTGGCCCCAAATTGTCTTGGTTCCAGTCAAATGGAATTTTATTAGGGAAAAAAGATGAATTGGGCGTTTTATTTTTTTGGTTTCTTTGAACTATACTGTCGACCAAATTTTGTTTTTGAATTTCTTCAGCCTCCTTGACGGTCAGATTTAAATCTTTTGTTTTTTCGAGGATTTCACTGACCCTTAACCTTAAAGACCTGATCAATTCAATGGGCAATCCGGTATGGCGGGTGATCACTATAAAATTTTCTTGGCCACCTGGCTGAGTACCCACCAAATACGGAGCCAGTTGGTCATAGCTGTTTTGAGTGATGTTTTCGATTCTGAATCTTCTGTAGAAGTCTTTTACACCGAGTTCTAATAGTTTTCTGGACGATACCCCTTTGCTGTTGTAAGCTTTAAAATTATAGAGCACTTTTGCCCTGTCTGGCAATACGTTTTTCTTTCCATTGATATGGACAAAACCACCGATGATTTCGAGTGTATCTCCAGCGATTCCCACACATCTTTTGACGTAGTTTGATTTTTTATCCAAAGGTTTTTTGACGCCAGTTTCTCTAACGAAAAACCTTCTAACGGTGTCGGCAGGCCAATTGAACACAACAATATCATTTCTTTTGATCTTTTGAATTCTCGGCAGTCTCAGATAAGGCAATTGAGGCTTGTTGGAGTATGATCTGGTCTTTACTATTGGAAGGGTGTCGTGAACCATAGGAAATGCAACTGTGGTTGTAGGAATTCTCGCACCGTAATGGAATTTGCTAACAAATAAGAAGTCACCAATGAGTAGTGATCTTTCTAATGATCCTGTTGGAATAATGTAGGGTTGAAAAAAGTAATTGTGGACAAAAGTTGCGGCCACTACAGCAAAAACGATAGAGCCGATCCACTCACTAAAAGCAGATCTAGAAATATCATTTTTATCTGAGATGTATTTCGGAACGGGTTGATAATTGATCGTATAGATGTAAAATCCTAGAGAAACAACAGCCAATACACTGTCTATAGCTTTGCTTTTTCCATAGTGTTTAACAGTATCAATCCATAAAACCATGAACATCATCAGATTGATGACTGGAAGAAACAATAAGAATATCCACCATTTGGGGCGGTGAATGATTTTTAAAAAAACGATGGCATTGTAAACCGGAACGATAGCCTTCCAAGGTGCTTCTCCGGCTGCCTTATATAATTTCCAAGTTCCTAAAAAGTGAACGACTTGAATTGCCAAGCCGAAAATGATCCATTGAATTCCACTCATTTGATTATAGATTTAGGACGTCATCCATTTTAAAAATTCCTTTTTTACCCACGATCCATTCTGCGGCAATCACTGCACCAAGGGCAAAGCCTTTTCTGTTATGGGCTTTGTGTTCGATGGTGATATCGTCAATAGTAGATTTGTACTTAATGCTGTGGGTACCGGGTACCTCTCCTTCCCTGTAAGATTGAATGCTTAGACTGTCTTTAGCATCCTCATCCAACTTCCAGTCGATGAGATCACTATTTTCGATAATGCCCTCTGCCAGTGTTATTGCGGTGCCACTGGGTGCATCCAATTTGTGAATATGGTGGGTTTCCTCCATTGAAGCCCTATATTCCTTATGCGGATGCATCATTTGAGCCAAGACTTTGTTCAATTTAAAAAAGAGATTGACTCCCACGCTGAAGTTGGATGCATAGAGAAAAGCAGTATTTTTTTCAAGGGCAGTTTGAGTCACTTGTTGGTAGGCATCCAACCAGCCAGTTGTTCCGCAAACCACTGGAACTCTTTGATTCAGCGCACTGGAGATATTATCTGCCGCAGCATCTGGAATGCTAAAGTTAATGGCTGCATCGGCTTCATGCAGTTTTCCTTCACTCAGATTCTTATCTATTTTACAAACGATTTGATGGCCTCTATCCAAAGCGATTTGTTCTATCGCTTTGCCCATTCTTCCATATCCTAATAATGCAAACTTCATATCTTTTTTTAAAGTTTGACCAAGACCTGTAAACCTACATTGGCATCTGTGCCGAATACGTCTGGTTCAAATTTAGGCTTGACACTTAAGTTATCTTTAATATTAAACTGCATCAGATGAGCGCTTACATTGGCATCTAAAATGTTTAACATATAGGTTCCCAATATAAAGAGAAATGACATATCTCTGTAGTTTTTGTGAAATTTCATCCCTTCAAGTAATTTAGTTTTGTCGGGAATGAGTTTGATAAACTCATCATCTGTATAACCACTGTTCCTTCTTTTGTAGGCTGTTCTGTAGCGATCCAATTCTTTTTGGTTGTACACGTATCCATAAACCGATGCGCCAATAGCTCCATAAACAAATGGAACTTTCCATGCTTTACCAATATAAATCTGTCCCAAACCAGGCAGTATGGCCGAGTAAAATGCCGCTTTAGAGGGGGTCAAAGGACTCTCGATCAGTCTTTGTTTTCGAGTTTTTTGCTCTTCTTTGGGGAGTTGTTGCGCGAAAACTTGAAGGTTAAGCAGGAGTAGGATTGGGATAAAGACTCTAGTCTTCACTTTTTATTTTTTTGATGATCTCGTTGAGGTCTTCTTGAGAGTTAAATGGGATTTGAATATTCCCTTTTCCCTTTTCGTTTCCTTTGACAGTGACCGTAATATTGAAATAACTTCTAAGCTCCTCTGCCGCATTATTGAAAAATATCGGTTGGGAAGTTTTTGATGGGCTTGGGGATTGCCCTTTTTTGACTTTCTGAACCAGAGACTCAGTTTCCCTTACAGAAAGCGAGCCAGCAATGATCTTTTCATAAATCTCCAATTGCTTTTCATTTTCTTCTAGATTGATCAAGGCTCTACCATGCCCCATGGAAAGAAATCCATCTCTCATTCCTGTTTGGACGATGGGATCCAACTTAAGTAAGCGCATGTAGTTGGCTACGGTAGATCTTTTCTTTCCAACCCTTTCACTCAATTGGTTTTGAGTGAGTTGAATTTCATCGATCAATCGTTGATAGGAGAGAGCAATTTCTATGGGATCTAGGTCTCTTCTTTGAATGTTTTCAACCAAGGCCATTTCGAGAGTTTCTTGGTCATTGGCGATTCTCACAAATGCCGGAATGGTATCAAAATCCAAAGATTTTGCAGCCCGATAACGGCGCTCTCCTGAGACCAATTGGTATTGATTTCTACCCAGTTTACGAACTGTCACAGGCTGAATGATTCCAAGGGCTTTAATGGATTCTGCCAATTCTTCGATGGCTTCTTCATTAAAGTGTGTTCTGGGTTGGTAGGGATTGACCTCGATTTTATCGATTTCTAGATCGATAATGTTCCCCACTACTTTGTCTGCATTGACATCACTGACTGAGCTTATCTCTCTTTCAGGATCGTCTAGGAGCGCTGAAAGCCCTCTTCCCAAAGCCTGTTTTTTGTTTTTCTTAGCCATTAATTATTTTTTTTCGTCTTTTTTATAATTTCATTGGCGAGGGAAAGGTAATTCTTGGCCCCTTTACTGGTGGCATCATAATCGATAATACTTTCCCCAAAACTTGGAGCTTCACTCAATCGAATATTACGCTGAATAATGGTTTTGAAAACCATTTTACCGAAGTGTTTTTGAACTTCTTCCACCACTTGATTGGAGAGTCTCAAACGAGAGTCAAACATGGTCAATAGTAGACCTTCGATATCTAAATTTTTGTTGTGTATCTTTTGTACACTTTTTATTGTATTTAAGAGCTTGCCCAATCCTTCCAAAGCAAAATACTCACATTGTATGGGGATGATCAAAGAGTCTGCTGCAGCAAGAGCATTAAGAGTAATTAGTCCCAATGAAGGGGCACAATCTATTATGATATAATCATAGTGATCACTAATAGAATCAAGAGCCTTTTTCAACATGTATTCCCGATTTTTTTTATCGACCAGTTCGATTTCTGTGGCCACAAGGTCGATGTGTGAGGGAATCAAGTCGAGATTTGGGGTGCTAGTAGAGATAATGGTTTGATCTGCTGTAGCCGTATGTTCCAACAACTGGTAGGTTCCTAGTTTTTGACTTTTAACGTCAACACCAAGTCCAGAGGTTGCATTGGCTTGTGGATCAGCATCTACTAGTAATATCTTTTTCTCCAAGATCGCCATAGCGGCCGCCAAATTAACTGCTGTAGTTGTTTTACCTACGCCTCCTTTTTGGTTAGCAATTGCGATAATTTTAGCCATTTCTATTGTCGAAATTTGGATAAAAATACAATTAAAATTATGGCTTAAAAAATTATAACAAACTTGATTGGAGAAAAATGGGATTAATTTATTGGAGATTCAAACTATCTTCAATCTCTATGTAGAAAATCGTTTCATTTTCTTTTTTGTGGCCGTAATTTTCACGAGCAAATCGCTCTAAACTGTCTTTGCTGACCAATTGGTCTATGTTTCTTAAATCTTTTTCAATCAAATTCTTGAGTTCCTTTTTTTGGGTTTCAAGCTTTTCAATTTCTTGGTTTAACTCACGGTGAATTTTCAATGAGTGGGTGTCTAAGAAAATCATCCATACCAAGAAAATTAAAAATATAACGATATAGAAATAGCGATAAAATTTACCCAAAATCCAATAGACTATTCATTTGTACTGGCTACTTGTTTTTCCGTAACCATTTCTTTATGTTCATTTCCCCAATTATTGAGGATATAATTCATTACATCAGCAATTTCAACATCATCAAGTCCTTGTTCTTGCATGACACCGTTGTATTCCTCTCCATTGACTACAATAGGCCCGCTCAAACCGTATTTGAGTCCTTTAATACTCAATTCAATATTATTGATCAAATAATCTGACTTGGCCAAAGGAGGGAAGACTCCCGATACTCCCTCGCCAGTGTCTAGGTGGCATTGGACGCAGAAGTCTTGATAAATTTCTGCTCCATCGGCAATGCTTTGTTCCAGTGGTTTTTTTTGATAGAGTGATATTCCCTCAAAAAAAATAAACAACCCCAAAATACCCAAAAATATTTTCACCTATTATTTTTAATTTATATTAGGGTCAAATGTAATGATGTAGGTTCTATCATTGCTGAACTAGCTTGAGAATTCCTTTGCCCTCTACCCCTAAGTAGAGATAACCATCGGGGCCTTCTTTGACATTTCTTACCCGTCCTACATCGTTAAGAATTTTTTCGCGCTTTACTACCTTTCCTCTTTTGATGACCAAACGCTCTAGGTATTTAAACTTTAATGATCCGACAAAAAGGTTTCCTTTCCATCGCTTGTAAACATTCGAGCTTGAAAAAGCCATTCCACTAGGAGCAATGGAGGGAACCCAATAGTAAAAAGGCTGTTCCATTCCTGGCATGGATGTTTTGTCAGTAATGGAGGTGCCACTGTAGTTG
>Ga0233444_10000166_pt1 | contig 91083 bp, 68 predicted proteins | sample SI_124_October20_6_FD_182792 | JGI IMG/M metagenome (GOLD analysis project Ga0233444, IMG submission 182792) | Seawater microbial communities from Saanich Inlet, British Columbia, Canada - SI_124_October2016_10_MG | ecosystem: Environmental > Aquatic > Marine > Inlet | place: Canada: British... | reverse complement strand
ATGACGGGTAATTTTTACCGATTGCCCACCGAGGCAGAATGGGAATATGCCTGTCGTGCGGGAACAAAAACTGCATATTCATTTGGAGATGATCCCGCAGATTTAGATATTTATGGTTGGTTCGAAGGAAATAGTGGAGGTGCCTATCATCAAGTGGGACAAAAAAAACCCAACCCCTGGGGCTTGTATGATATGCATGGGAATGTTTCGGAATGGACGTTGGATCAGTATGTTCCAACGCTTTACAAACAAAGAAAAAGGAAAACCGCAAGCATTCCTCTTCAAAAACCAACCAAAACCTACCCCCGAGTTGTTAGGGGCGGCGCTTGGTCAGATCAGCCGAGTCGGTTGAGAAGTGCAACAAGAAGGCCTTCTTCCAAAAAGTGGAAGAAAAGAGATCCTCAAATACCAAAAAGCCTCTGGTGGCACACCGATGCCCCATTCGTGGGTTTTAGAGTCGTAAGACCAATGAAAACACCATTGCCCGAAGAACAAAAAATGTACTGGAATTAAAAATTAACGAAACAATGAAAACTAAACAAGACAACTCAATCAGTAGAAGAAAATTTGTAAAAAGCTCTTCGCTAGTAACAACCGGAATTCTTTCTGCGGGTCTTCCCGTGGGAGCCATGGCCAACGTCTATGGCAACAAAAAACTTAAATTGGCACTTGTAGGTTGTGGCGGTCGCGGAAGAGGTGCTGTGGTTCAAGCCCTTCAAGCCGATGAAAATGTCGAGCTGGTAGCCATGGCCGATGCCTTTCAGGACAATGTTGAAAAAAGTCTTAAAACCGTGCAAGAACATTTCGACGGTGTTAAGAAAATCAAGGTCAATCCCAAAAACCTTTTTTCTGGTTTTGATGCTTACAAAAAAGCCATCGACCTGGCCGACGTGGTTATCCTAACCACTCCTCCGGGTTTTAGACCCTATCACTTTGAATATGCTATTAATAATGGCAAACACGTCTTTATGGAAAAACCCGTTGCTACTGATCCCGTAGGCGTCAGAAAAGTACTGGAGGTGGCCCAAAAGGCCAGAGAAAACAAACTCAATGTAGTGGTGGGACTTCAACGTCATTACCAAAAAAAATACCTCGATTTATATCAAAAAGTCCAAGAGGGTAAAATTGGAAAAATCACCGGTGGACAGGTCTATTGGAATGGTCGAGGCGTATGGGTAAGAAAAAGACAGCCTGGACAAACCGAAATGGAATATCAAATGCGCAATTGGTACTATTTTAACTGGCTGTGTGGGGATCATATTTTGGAGCAGCACATTCACAACATTGATGTGGCCAACTGGTTCATTGGAAGCTATCCCTCAGAAGCTCAGGGAATGGGAGGTAGACAGGTGAGGAATGGGAAAGATCACGGAGAAATTTTTGACCATCACTTTGTAGAATTCACCTATGATTCTGGAGCCGTAATCTCCAGTCAGTGTCGTCACCAGCCTGGATGTATGCGTAAGGTTGATGAAACTCTCCAAGGAAGCCAAGGAAGTGTCAACACGCGTAAAGGATTACTAACAGACTTGGATGGAACCGAAATGTACCAATACAAAAGTAACCCTTTGAATGAACCCAACCCCTATCAAGTGGAGCATGATCAATTGTTTGCTTCGATCAGAAACGGCGGCGTGATTGCCGATGCAGAAAATGGTGCCAAAAGTACCCTAACCGCAATTATGGGAAGAATGGCGACTTATTCAGGGAAAGTCATTACTTGGGATCAGGTCATGAATTCCAATTTGCAAATCATGCCGGAATCTGTGGATTGGAACAGCAATCCTCCCACCATGCCCGACAGTAATGGTATGTATCCAATTCCAACACCAGGTGTTACTGAATTTTAAAAATCGAACAAAATGAATAGAAGAAATTTCACCCAATCCGCTTTGATGGCAGGAATGGGAGTGGCCGCCGTTCCCAGTATCTTTGCACAAACGGGCACTGCAGCTCCCCATCAATTCAACTTGAAATATGCCCCCCATCTGGGTATGTTCCAACACTCAGCGGGTGACGACCCCATTGATCAACTCAACTTTATGGCCGATCAAGGCTTTACAGCTTTCGAGGACAACAACATGAATACCCGACCGGTCGCTATGCAAGAGAAAATGGCTGCCATCATGCAGAAAAGAAATCTGACCATGGGGGTTTTTGTAGCTTATAAGGACTTTAGAAATCCCACTTTGACCCGAGGGAAAACTTCCGATCGCAAGGCTTTTTTAGAAGAAATCGAAGCGTCTGTAGCCGTAGCCAAAAGGGTCAATGCCAAATGGATGACCGTAGTTCCCGGAACTGTAGATTTAAAATTGGTGGAGGACTATCAAACCGCCAATGTGATCGAAAGTCTGAAACAAGCTTCGGCCATTTTGGAACCCCACGGCATAGTGATGGTATTGGAACCCCTGAACTGGTACCGAAACCATGCGGGATTGTTTTTAAAGGAAAGTCCTCAGGCTTTTCAAATTTGTAAGGCAGTCAACTCGCCTTCCTGTAAGATACTTTTTGACATTTACCATCAACAAATCCAAGAGGGGAATTTGATTCCCAATATCGAAAAATGTTGGGACGAAATCGCCTATTTCCAAATTGGAGACAATCCAGGACGAAAGGAGCCTACAACAGGAGAGATCAATTACAAAAATATTTTCAAATACATACATTCCAGAGGTTTTAATGGGGTTATGGGCATGGAACATGGTAATTCCAGACCCGATAAAGCGGGTGAAATCGCTGTAATTGATGCCTACAAAGAAGTGGACGATTTTATATAAAAAATTTATGGTAAATTTGAGAGTGCAGGCGAAATTTAAAACCATAAATTAGTTTGAAAGCCTACTTACCATCTCGAAAAAAGTCATGGAATGCTGAGCAAATTAACTTGGTTTACAGACGGTTGTGTTTTGGATGTTCTCTATCCGACATCAACCTTTATCTGAACTCTAGCCCCGGAGTCCTCATTGACGATATTGTAGATGGCGCATCGAGTATGGAAGTCACCCCTGCCCCCGAATGGGCTCAGTGGGACAACAAGCAATTCAACAACTCCGGAAAAAACAAAAACTATTATCATACCCTTTGGCAAAAACAAGCCTTTAAGGATATTGCCAATAACGGATTTAGAGAGCGCTTGGCCGTCTTTTGGAGCAATCACTTTGTCATTGAATACAAAGACGTTAACCAACCCGCCTATCTCTATCAATACTATGCCTTGATTCAATCCCATGCTTTGGGAAATTTCAAAACTTTTGTCAGCGAGATGGGACTGGCTCCCGCCATGCTGCGCTATCTCAATGGCTATGAAAATAAAAAAAATAGTCCCAATGAAAACTACGCCAGAGAATTGTATGAATTGTTTACCCTTGGCGAAGGCAATGGATATACCCAAGAGGATATCACTGAAACCGCTAGAGCATTGACAGGTTACAACCGTTTTAAAACCTATTTGGGCGTTATAGAATTCAACGAAAACACATTTGATAATGTTAATAAAACCATTTTTGGTAGAGAGGGAAAATGGGGATACGATGACGTAATAGACATTCTTTTCGAGGAGAAAAAAGATCTGATTGCTGAATTTATCTGTACCAAAATCTATCGATATTTTGTCAGTCCAGATCCAGATTCAAGTATTATTTCCTCCATGGCCAAAACCCTCAAAGAGGAAGCATTTGAGCTCGTGCCTGTTTTAAAGCAATTGTTTAATAGTGAGCATTTCTATGATTCGATCAACAACAATGTGATCATCAAAAGTCCCATTGACCTAATGTCGGGATTGCATCACTCCCTCTCTTTTCAATACCAAGATAATGTTGATTTGGAATTGAACTTGAGAAATAAATGCAGGGAAATGGGGCAGGAAATTTTTTCTCCTGTAGATGTAGCAGGATGGCAAGGTAATCAGGATTGGATCAATTCTGAAACCCTGCCCAAACGTTGGGAATTTGCAGACTATTTGTTGATCAAATATTGGCAAAAAAACAAAAATCAATTTAAAACTTTTATCCAAGCTTTGGTGGGGAGTGAGGAAACCGATTTAAGAGCCATTGTTACCCAACTCAAAGACTTTATGTTTTGCCCCTGTGAAATCAAAGAAGAAGAAATGACTGACGCCATCAATACATTCGTGGGCGAAGTTCCCGAAAGTTATTTTGAGGACGGCACTTGGTCTTTGGAGAGCAACAGCGTTTCCAAACAGGTTTATGATCTGATGCGTTTTATGATAACCCTACCTGAATTTCAATTGAAATAGAGATGAAGCACCGCAAACCCAATGAACTGCATCTTAAGTCCCATGATCGTGATCATGCACACTGGGATCGACGGGGTTTTTTGAGAACTCTCGGTATGGCCGGAGCAGGAGCCATTTCGTTTGGTAACAGTACCCTCTCGGTGGTTGAATCTCCACTTTTGAACCAAGCCCTTTTCGATGCCTACTCTGATCGTATTTTGGTACTCATTCGACTCAAGGGTGGAAACGACGGTCTCAATACCATCGTTCCACTGAATGACTTTGATTTGTACGCCAACAAGCGTCCCAAAATTCATATTCCTGAAAACAAACTCTACAAGCTCAACGATAATTTTGCCATGCCCAATTTTATGAATTCCATTGCTCCCATGTGGGGCGAAGGTGCCATGAAAGTGATCCATGGAGTGGGCTATGAAAATCAAAATTTATCCCATTTTAAATCTTCCGAAATCTGGGCTACCACCACTCCCGATAGTGAGATTTCTTCCGGATGGATGGGTAGATACTACGAAGGGAAGTACACGGATTATATGAACAACCCTCCCGAAAAACCCTTGGCCATTCAAATTGGTGGGGGTGGGAATATGGTTTTTGATGGAGACCTGACAACCTATTCTTTTTCGGTGTCCAGTCCCCAACGTCTCAAAAGAGTAGCCGAAAACGGCACCCTATATGACAATCAAAACAATGGAAATCATCTCCACGGACAGCAGGTTTCCTTCTTGAGAGAAGCCTCAAACACCACCTTCCGTTATGCTTCTGTGATCAACGAAGCCTATGAAAGTTCCAAAGCATTTGATACCTACGCCAACAATAATTTCGATTTACAAATGAGTTTGGTTTCTCGCTTTATTAAAGGAGGGCTAGGAACCAAAGTATATATGGTTTCATTGGGCGGTTTTGATACCCACGCCAATCAGCCCACCCGACACGAAGCCCTGATGACACGACTCACCAAGGCCATCCAAACTTTTTATAAAGATTTGGACGATTATGGAATGGCTGATAAAGTGCTTTCGATGACTTTTTCTGAGTTTGGTCGACGGGTGGCCGAAAATGGTTCCAGCGGAACCGATCACGGATCTGCCGCACCCATTATGCTTTTCGGACCTGCACTTCAAGGCAGTGGTTTTATTGGGAAGCACCCCAGTCTATCGGCACTAGACAAACAGGGCAATATGGCCAGTGGGATCGACTTTAGGGCGGTTTATGCTTCTGTTCTAACAGATTGGCTGTGTGCCGATCCAGTGGATGTAGGCAATGCCATTAGTGGCCCTAAGCCCGATCTTTTAGGATTGGGATTGGGATGCGATGGTTCGGAAAACTTGCCCCTGACAGATGATCCGCTGATGCCACTCCACGCAGCAGTCAATGCAGATCAAGGAGTCAGCTTATATTTGACCATTAACGAATATGCTCAGGTTGAAATTGCTGTCTTTGATGTGTTGGGAAGAAAAGTAGGCAACACCATCGACACCCGTTTAAGCACGGGAAGACACACCCTTTCTTTAATTGATCTTGCTGCCCATGACCTTCCTTCAGGACAGTATTTCTACAAAATCACGGTCAACCAAGACAAAACCTACAGTAAATCTTTTCTGCTGAGGTAGTATCTATTTTTGCCTTATTTTTTCGAAAACTTTCTCTACCATTCGGCCCAATTCCAAGGCATCATTGTGACTCCACAACTCACTTTCTTTTTTGCCTGAGGCGATACAGCGGTTGACCTCCTCAATTTCGGGAACATAACCGTTGCCAGTTGAGGGAAAATCTGCTTGTATAGTATTTCCAGCTTGGGTCAAGCTAACTTTTTGGGCATTGTGCCAAAAACCATGCAATAGTATTTCTCCTTCGGTTCCCCCCAACTTGGCGTTGTTGTCACTTTCGTTGGCAATACCGCAATAGAGCACCGCTTGGGCATTTTCATATTGCAAGATCATGGAGGTCTGAGCATCTACACCTGTGTTTGCAAAGAGGGATTGGGCAGCGATATATTTGGGTTTACCCAAAATAAGATAGGCCAGAAAAAGGGGATACACTCCGATGTCTAGCAAAACCCCTCCTCCTTTTTTTGGATCCATCAAACGATGAGAAGAATCTATATTGAGCCGGTAAAAGGAAAACTCGGCATAGAGAAATTTAGGGTCACCGATCTGTCCCTCCTCTACCCATTGTTTGACTTTTCTAATGGCGGGATTAAAACGCGACCACAAAGCTTCCATCAGAAAACAATTTTGTTTTTGGGCCAAGGCGATCATTTCCTGCATTTCTTTTGTATTGAGTCCCAAAGGCTTTTCGCACAAAACTCCTTTTCCCGCTTGGAGTGCCGCCATACTCATCGCTTTGTGGTTTTGGTTGAGACTGGCAATATAAATGACTTCAATCTCGGGATCACGGTACAAATCCTCATAATTATCATAGGCTTTTTGACCGTCAAATTCACTTTGGAAAGTCTTGGCACGGTCAATATCACTTGAAGCAACTGCAACCAATTCGGCTTGTGGTACTCCTTTTAAATCACCAGCAAACTTTCGGGCAATATTGCCCAAACCAGCGATTCCCCATTTTATTGTTTTGTTCATTCTATAATCCTTAATTTTTGGAAATTCAATTTAAGATTTTATCAATTACGAATACTTACTTCAGTTAATAGAAATTTTTATAATTTGTAGTTCTTTTAAAAAATCAAATCCAATGAATAAATTAATTCTATTCGTTTTTCTTATGCCACTTCTTATCTCTTGTGAGCAAGAAAAACAACAGCCCCCCAATATTGTTTTTATTATGTCCGATGATCACGCTTTTCAAGCGGTAAGTGCCTATGGACATGGTTTGAATAACACACCCAATATTGACCGTATTGCCCAAGAGGGAGCCCTGTTTAATAAGGGCTTTGTAACCAACTCCATTTGTGCTCCCAGTAGAGCAGTGATGCTCACTGGAAAGCACAGTTTTGTCAATGGAAAGGTGGACAACATCCAAGACTTTAATTGGGATCAACCCAATTTTGCTAAAAACCTTCAAGCCAGCGGTTATCAAACCGCTATGGTTGGGAAAATTCACCTTAGGGGGCTCCCACAAGGTTTTGACTATTCTGCTGTTTTGCCCGGTCAAGGTCATTACTACAATCCCGATTTTATCATCAATGGGGTAAAGGAACGCATACAAGGCTATGTAACCAGCATCACCACCCAATTGAGTCTGGATTGGCTGAAAAATAAAAGGGACAAAACCAAACCGTTTTTATTGTTGTATCACCAAAAGGCTCCCCACAGAAATTGGCAATCCGAAGAAAAGTATTTGACCCTTTTTGACGATAAGACTTTTGATTTTCCAGACAACTTCTTCGATGACTATGAAGGTCGTCCTGCCGCAGCTGCACAAGAGATGATGATTTCCGCTTCCGAAGAGCAGATTGCCGCGGCCAATGGCAACGGAGGTCATGGACGTTGGGGACACGATTTTAAATTTCTCGTTGACCCCTATGGCAGAGAAACCCGATTCAATAGAGAACTCGAACGCTTTACCCCCGAACAACGAGAAGCTTGGCTAAAGGCCTATACCCCAAAAAATGATGCGATGAAAGCCGCCAAACTCGAAGGTAAAGAATTGGCCCTTTGGAAATTCAACCGTTACCTAAAAGACTATCTCAGAACCATACAATCTGTTGACGATGGAGTAGGGGAGGTCTTGGACTATCTCGATCAAAACGGCTTGGCTGAAAACACCATAGTCGTTTACACCTCCGATCAAGGATTTTATCTGGGAGAGCACGGTTGGTTTGACAAAAGATTCATGTACGAAGAATCCCTTAGGACTCCGCTTTTGATGCGTTATCCTAAAGAAATAAAAGCAGGCACTCAAATCGATCAATTGATCCAGAACTTAGATTTTGCGCCCACCTTTTTGGACTATGCAGGGCTAAATATACCCGAGGACATGCAGGGAGAGTCTTTTAGAAAAGTGGTCAGTCAGGAAAACAGCGAGTGGCGTGATGCCATTTATTACACCTATTACGAATATCCCTCAGTACACATGGTCAAAAGACACAATGGGGTAAGAACCGACCGTTACAAGCTTATGCATTTCTACTATGATATCGACGTATGGGAAATGTACGATTTGGAAAAAGACCCTTCGGAAATGAACAATATTTACGATGATCCTGCCTATGCTGAAGTGCAGGAAATTATGCATAAAAGATATGACGAGATGCGCGAAAAATATGGCGACTCTGATGAATTGGACAAGCAATTTATCGACAGCTATGTCAATCGTTAAACTCTTTTAGTTTAAGCTAAGAAAACCCTTTTTGATGTTTCGTTAAAAAGGGTTTTTTTATAAAAAAAGACTTCAAGCAAGATGAAACCATTTTTGACTCCTCTATTGATTTCCATTTTAGTGTTGGCCTGTCAACCGCCGGAATCCAAAACCCCCAACATCATTTTGATCATGGCCGATGACCAAGGATGGGGCGATGTGGGCTTTAACGGCCATCCCCACCTAAATACGCCCCACTTGGATGCCATGTCGCAGAATGGAGCTGTCTTTTCACGATTTTATTCGGCGGGATCGGTTTGCTCTCCCACTCGTGCCAGTGTGATGACTGGCAGGCATCCCGCCCGTATGGGCATTTGCAGTGCCAACTGTGGACATGTCAAAGATCAAGAGATCACTTTGGCCGAAATGGTCAAAGAAAAAGGCTATCGCACAGGGCATTTTGGCAAATGGCACCTAGGTACTCTGACTCGTGATGTATTGGACGCCAACCGTGGGGGCAGAAAAAAGAACGACATCCATTATGCCCCTCCTTGGGATCACGGTTTTGACGTTAGTTTTGTTACCGAGTCTAAAGTACCGACCTGGGATCCCATGATCACCCCGACCCAAAATGCGGAGGACGTCAAAGCCTCTTTGGTGGAAGGTCGACATTTTGGCACCTACTACTGGACAGGCCCTGGCCAACAGGTAACCGAAAATCTCCGAGGGGACGATTCCCGTGTGATTATGGATCGGGTGATCCCTTTTGTTGAAGAATCTGCGGCCAAAGGGCAAGCCTTTTTGTCTGTGGTTTGGTTTCATGCGCCCCATTTGCCAGTTTTGACTGGAGACAAATACAAACCTCCCTACGCCCACCTCAGCGAAGGCCAACAACATTACTACGGTGTCATTTCAGCTTTGGACGAACAAGTAGGCCGACTGAGGAACAAACTCAAAAGCCTTGGGATTGCTGACAATACCTTGGTTTTTTATACCTCTGACAACGGTCCAGAAACCTCACTTCAAGTAAGAGATCAAAACATCCCCCACGGCAGGGCTCAGGGAATCACCAAAGGCCTGAGGGGAAGAAAAAGGAGTCTGCACGAAGGGGGCATCAGAGTTCCTGGTATTGTGGAATGGCCCGGAAAAATTAAAGCGGGAACTCAGATTGATACTCCTTGTTTTACTTCGGACTACTTCCCGACCATTGCCCATATTTTGGGGATTGATCTAGAAAAATACCAACGACCTTATGACGGGGAAAATCTCATGCCCTATTGGAAGGGTCAAAAACAAATAAGATCCCATCCCTTAGCTTTCCAATTTGGAAAACAATACGCTTTGATTGACAATCAACATAAAATGTACGGTATTTCTGACGGTTCAATACAACTTTTTGACCTGTTGAACGACCCTTCTGAGGAAAAAGATTTGTCAAAGGCTGAGCCTGTTCTATTAAAGCGTTTACGGTCTAAATATCAAGACTGGAATACGAGCATTCAAAACAGCCAGTCAGGGAAGGATTATTGAATTAGTCTTAACTTGCAATAGATTTAAACGCTATTTATAACCATGAAGCACATTCAAGAATTGATCGATTTGATCACTTTAGAAAAAAAAGGAGAAAATACTTTTGAAGGGAGAAATTTCCAAACTTCTTGGGGTCGTGTTTTTGGTGGACAAGTATTGGCGCAATCGCTTCATGCGGCCTATCAGACGGTTCCTCAGAATCGTTTTGCCCATTCCCTTCACGGTTATTTTATCTTGGGTGGAAATCTGGATTTACCTATCACCTATGAGGTGGACATCATCCGTGATGGAAAAAGCTTTACCACCCGACGTGTCGTGGCTTTTCAGCAAGGCAGGGCCATTTTCAATATGTCTGCCTCATTCCAACTTAATCAACCCGGTGTGGATCATCAATTTTCCATGCCCAACTTTATTCCCCCCGAAAAACTCTTGAGTGACCTAGAGCAGTTGGAAGCTCAAAATACGGACATGGAGGCCTACAATCGATTTAAAAAAATAAAACCTGAGGTCATTGAATTCCGACCCGTGGAAAAACTCAGTCTAAGGGATGACATCGATGCCCCTGCAGAAAGTAATTATTGGTTTCGTTCTAAAGAAAAAACACCATATGGAATGGACATCCAGCACCAACTGTTGGCCTATATCTCTGACTACGGTTTACTGCGAACGGCCACCCTACCCCATAAAAAAGAGTTGAGTAAATCTCCTACTTTTTATACCAGCTTGGATCATGCACTTTGGTTCCACCGTTCTTTTTCACTGCAAGAATGGCTGCTCTATGCCATGGACAGCCCTAGTGCTTCCAATTCCCGTGGATTTTCCCGTGGTTCAATTTTTGACCGTGATGGCCTTTTGGTCGCCTCTACTGCCCAAGAGGGACTCATTCGACAATTGACCTAAACAAAATGATGATCCATTATTTTTCCCAAACCTTCTTTATGAATCTATTTTATACTTCGATAACCCCCAAATCAATTTTCAATTATGAAAAAAACCTACGTTTTCCTTTATTTATTTTTTGTGAAAAGCAACCAAATGAATTACTTCAAACCAAAGAGGAGCTTGCCGCACACATTGTCAGTCACGAACACAGCATCAGTTTTAGTGGGACGATATTAAATTTATTTGCTACTGGCTTTGCCGATTTATTGGACCAATATATACTCAAAGACGTTGAGGGTATTAAAATCATCTACCAAACGGTAAAAAATAAGCGTGAAGAATGAATGAAAAAGGGATCGGTCGACAAGTTGATAATAAAGAGTAATTTAATTGATAAAACGAAAATAAAATTTATGGCTAAGGTCATTGTAAACCACTAGCGCGCGTCATTGACGTATTTCTATTTTCTATTTCTATGACGGGCGTCTACTTTTATTAAATCCCCTTTGACAGCATTTGTTTTAAAGTCACCAAAAACGGTACCGAAATCGTGGCCATAGTGGGACGGTAAGATTTAACCCAAAAATTATAAATCCATGTTTATTACTTTTCCCACTCGATTTCATTTCCTTGGGCTTTTCTTTTTAATTTGCAATAAATCGCAATCATGGAAATCGGATTATTGGTTATATCGGCTTTGACCCTTGGGTTGTTGTTGCTTTTGATGTATAGAAAACAGGGCAACAATGTTATGACTGGTGAATTGAGGGAGTTGATTAAGGGGGAGTTTTATCAAAACCGGGAGGAGTTGACCAAAAACCTTCGGGAAACCCGTTTGGAGATCACCCAAAGTATGGAGCGTCTCAATGAGGTCTTGGCCAAAAAAGCCAAAGAAGACAGAGAGGAGCTACGGACTACACTTAAGGATTTTCAGGAGTCTTTTTCTAAAAACGTAACGGCGTTCAACGAGTTACAAAAACAGAATTTTGAACGCCTCAATCAGAAGCAAGACGAATTGGTCAAGTCCACCGAGTTGAAGCTGGAAAAGATGCGGGAAACGGTAGACGAAAAGCTTCATAAAACCTTGGAGGATCGTTTGGGTAAATCTTTTGAAGTGGTCACTCAGCAGTTGCTTAAGGTTCAAAAGGGACTGGGAGAAATGCAAACCTTGGCAGCCGGTGTAGGCGATTTGAAAAAGGTGTTGAGCAATGTCAAAACCAGTGGAGTTTTGGGAGAGATACAGTTGGGCAACATTTTGGAGCAAATCTTGGCTCCCGAACAATACGACGCCAATGTAAAAACCAAAAAAGGGTCGGATGCATTGGTGGAATACGCCATCAAATTGCCGGGCAAAAGCCACAGCAGTGGGCCGGTCTATCTTCCGGTGGATGCCAAGTTCCCTCAGGAGGACTATGCTCGTTTGCAATCGGCCTATGATGCTGGAGATCCTTTAGCGATCGATACCTCCCTTCGTGCTTTGCTCAATGCGGTTAAAAAATTCGCCAAAGACATTGCCACTCGTTATATTGATCCACCCCACACCACCGATTTTGGGATTATGTTTTTACCTTTCGAGGGTTTGTATGCCGAGGTGACCCGTCATCCGGAGGTGATCGCCCAACTGCAGAGGGAATACAAAATCATACTCACTGGCCCCACCACTTTGGCAGCCATGCTCAACAGTTTGCAAATGGGCTTTAAGACCTTGGCGATCCAAAAACGCAGTAGTGAAGTATGGGAAGTTTTGGCCAGTGTCAAAAAAGAGTTTTCCACCTTTGGAACGGTCTTGGAAAAGGCACAGCGCAAGATCAAAGAGGCGGACAATGAAATCGAAAAAATGGTAACGACCCGTACCCGAATGATGTTGTCCAAACTGCGAAAAGTGGAACAAATAGAACCTAGCGAAAAGGAAGAGGAAAAAGAGGAAGATGACCTCTTAAAACTACAATAGCTAGAGTCCTGCTACGACTTCTATATCGGGATGTTGGGCTTTAAAATCCGCAATGGCTTTGGGTGTGATTCGGGTATTCCAGAGGAATAATTTTTTAAGGCTTTGCATTTGACCCAATGTCATCAGAGCGGCATTACTGACGCGGGTGCCATAGAGGTTTAGTTCGCTGAGGTTTTCCAAATTTTGCAGCGCTTCGATACCCTTGTTGGTCACCGACGGGTTTTTTTGAATCTTGAGTCGGGTGAGGTTGGGAAAATCACTGAGGTAACTGAGGTGATCGTCGTTGAGCTTACAATCGGTCAGGTTGAGCCAGATTACATTTTTTTTGATTTCCTGAATGTTGAGTAGGTCTTTTGTTTCGATCTGTTTTTTGGTGAATTTTAAATCTAGAAAGCTCTGTTCGGGATTGAGAAAACGCCAAATGTATTTTTCTCCTTCTATGGATTGGAATTGCTCAGGGGTTGGAGAGGCCAGAGTAAGGGTTTCCAAATAGGTTTTTTCTCTCAGATCGAGACCGTATTGGAGTTCCATCAAACGCTGGATTTTGGAGTCATTCCGCGCCAAGATTACGGGCATTTGTTTTTTGGCACCATTATCGATCCACCATTCTAGTGTAGCGACTTGGTCATAGCTGAGCGGAACCCCGGCTGGGGGCATGAACTTAGGGTGGTCATAGGGAAAACTTACCCGTTTGTAAATCAAACTTTTGTAGGGATTTCCTTTTTGAATACCTGCACCACTGTTTCCGCCTTTGACCATACTTTCAAAGGCACTCATATTGAGTCCTCCGTGTGCATGATTTTGGTTGTGACAGGCCATGCATTTTTCCTCTAAAACGGGGTGGATCAAATCTTCATAAACCATTAGGGAATCGGCTTCAGATCGTTTGGATTCGGGGAGTTTTACTACCGATATTTCTTTTTCTACATAGGGAAGATTTTCGAACAGGTAATTTTGACCATGGGTCATTTCACCACCAAAATGACCAGTAACCATCAACAGTAAAATGGTGGTCAGGTTGAGGGAACGGTTAAAGGATTTAGTAAATCTAAAGTTGATGTAGCGCAGTAGCCAGATGATAAAACTCAGGCTTACGAAAGCAATTCCACTCCAGCGGTGAATGTAGATTTGTGATTCGAAATAGTAGCCATTGTCTCCCAAAAACCAACCGAAGAGTGCGGCCAAAAGTCCACTAAAGAAGCTAAAGAACCATCCCATGGTAATCACTCGGTGGACGCTATTGTTTTTATTCCGCATAAAAACATCAATGGCGATGGTCAGAAGGACGATGCCAATGGGGAGATGAACAATCAGAGGGTGGAGACTACCTAGGAAATCGAGGAATTCTGTAAGCATAGTTTTAGGCCAAGACTTCGTTAACCACATTGCCGTGTACATCGGTCAATCGGTATCGTCTTCCTTGGAATTTAAAGGTTAATTTTTCGTGATCAATACCCAAAAGGTGCATCATGGTAGCCTGAAAATCGTGAATGTGAACGGGTCTTTCGGCGATATTGTAGCCAAACTCATCGCTGGCACCAATGGTGATTCCTTTTTTGACCCCTGCTCCAGCCATAAAGATGGTAAAGCAACGTGGGTGATGGTCTCTACCGTAGTTGTCGGGTTTGAGCATCCCTTGGGAATAGTTGGTTCGACCAAATTCTCCTCCCCAGATGACCAAAGTATCCTCGAGTAAACCTCTTTGTTTGAGGTCTTTAATGAGGGCAGCAGTGGCTTGATCGGTTTCTTTGGCTTGCTTTTTGATGTGTTTGGGTAGATTGCCATGTTGGTCCCACCCTCGGTGATAGAGCTGAATGAATTTGACGTCTTTTTCGGCCAATTTTCGTGCGAGTAGGCAGTTGGCAGCAAAGGTTCCGGGATTTTTACTGTCTTCACCGTAGAGGTCAAAAATGTATTCGGGTTCATCGGATACGTCCATGACTTCGGGTACGGAAGTTTGCATGCGGTAGGCCATCTCGTAGTTGGAGATTTTGGTTAAAATTTCGGGATCTCCAATATCGGCATGCTGAATGTTTTGTAGTTTTTTAAGGGATTTTAGTTGTTCTTCCCTAATGTCGCTGGATACGCCCGGAGGGTTGTCGAGATAGAGAACGGCATCTTTTCCTGAGCGGAATTGTACCCCTTGGTGTTGGGAGGGGAGAAAGCCGTTGCCCCAAAGTCGAGAGTACAGGGGTTGTCCGTTTTTACCTTTGGTGACCAAAACGACAAATTCGGGTAGGTTTTTGTTGTCGGTTCCCAAACCATAGCTGAGCCAAGATCCTATGGACGGCCGGCCAGGAAGTTCAGATCCGGTTTGTATCATGGTCATGGCCGGGTCGTGATTGATGGCATCGGTGTACATGGATTTTATAAAGCAGAGTTCATCGACGATTTTTGAGGTATGAGGCATGAGTTCACTCATCCATGCGCCGCTTTGTCCGTGTTGATTGAATTGGAACAAAGACCCAGCCATGGGGAATGAACTTTGTCCAGAGGACATGCCAGTGAGCCGTTGCCCTCCGATGATACTTTTGGGAACTTCTTTACCAAACATTTCATTGAGTTTGGGTTTGTAGTCAAAGAGATCCAATTGTGAAGGGGCACCACTTTGAAAGAGGTAGATGACCCTTTTGGCTTTGGGAACAAAGTGGGGCAACTTCATTTTATTACTTTCCAAAAGATTTAGAAAGTCACTCTTACCATAGGCATTTACGGGACTAATCAGTGATCCCAACGAAAGCGCTCCCAGCCCGAGAGAGGTTTTGGTCAAAAAATCCCTTCGGGAGTAGTTCTTGTTTTCGTGATGATGATCGTTGCAGTGCATCTTATCGTTTGGTATAAGTTTCATTGTGATTGAGCAGTGTATTGGCAACCATGGTCATGGCAGCGGTTTGTACACTGTATATGTTTTTATCTCTGGGCTTTTCGCCAACGCTAATGACCTGATATGCCTTGTCCCTGTTCTGTTTAAAATATTGATATTGGCTGTTGTAGAGATCGACCAATATTTCTAGTTCATTTTCCTTGGGATGGCGTGCGGTGGCCAATCGGAATCCGTGACTGATTTGATCTTCAAGAGTGTCTTTGCTTTTGATGATACGTTCTGCAAAAACCCTAGACGCTTCAAAAAATTGAGGATCATTGAGGAGAACTAATGCTTGCAGTGGGGTGGAGGTAACATCTCTTTTGACGGTACATACCTCTCTGGAAGTGGCATCGAAAGTGACCATATTAGGGGGAGGTGAAGTTCGTCTAATAAAGGTGTAAAGCCCTCTTCGGTAGAGATCTTCTCCTTCAGATTCTTCGTATTCGATGAGGAAGGTGGAAAAGTTGTTTTTTTCTTTCCATAGTCCTTTGGGTTGGTAGGGATGGACACTTTCTCCTCCTACTTTGGGGTTAAGCAGACCACTAACTTTAAGAGCGTTGTCTCGAATGATTTCTGCTGGCAATCGGCTTGAATTGGCACGCGCCAAGAGAAGGTTGTTGGGGTCTTTTTGATCGAGGGTAGGGTTACTCAGTGATTGTTGTTGGTAGGTTTGTGAGAGTACCATTTTTTTGAAGAGTGCTTTTAGGTCCCAGTTTTCGCTAAAGCTGATGGCCAACCAGTCGAGCAGTTCCGGATGGGAGGGCAATTGACCTTGAACACCGAAATCGTTGGGGGTGGCCACCAAACCTGTTCCAAAGATCATCTGCCAATACCGATTGGCAGCCACCCTAGCGGTTAGTGGGTTTTTGGAATTAAAAAGCCACTGGCTGAGACCCAATCGATTTTTGGGTAAATCTTTGTCCATTGCAGGCAGTATTTCTGGTACTTTGGCCTCAACGGTGTAGAGGGGTTCGCTGTAATTCCCACGGTTGTAGAGGTAGGTAGGGCGAGATTCTTCCATTTCACGCATGACCATAATTTCTATTATGGGGGCATAGGTTTCCAAGTACTCTTCGCGGTTTTCCTTAAGTTGCTTTTTGAGCTGGAGGATTTTGGGATCTTTTTCAATGAGGTGTTTTTGAACCACCGGCCATTTTATTTCTTCTTTTTGTTTGGCGTTTTCGGAATAAACTGATTGGACTTCGAATGGGGTGAGTACTCCGTTGAAGAATTTCAATTCGTCGAGTTTACCGCTGAATAAACCGTAGTCCCCTGTGGAGCCTTCATAGGATCTTCCAATGATCATATTCCTTTTGGTCTCCACAAAGCCTTTTTCAATTTCGCGTCTGGTCGGCTTCATGGTTTTGTAGAGGTTGTCGATCACCCCTTCAGTTTGAATCTCTTTACCATTTCTATATACTTGAACCCCTTCTGTTTTTCCACTACCGTCCACTGTAAGGGTAAGGTGGTGCCAGGTATTCAGTTTTAGGGAGTCCACCGATCTTACGTGGATGAGGTTGGAGGGAGCTACATTGATCAGGCGAAGGTTGACTCTATTTTGGTCGTCTAGATAAGATTCCCATCCGCGCCAAAGGTCATTTTTTCCTCCAGAATTGGCCATTAGAGTTTGGGAGGATCCTTCTTTTCTTTTGTTGGTATTCAACCAAATGGAGAGGGAGAAGGGGTCTGTCCATTCGAGGTTGGGGATAAAATTGTTGGTGACATGGAGGTGATCGTGATCTTTACTGAACTGAAAGGCGTTGCCTCTAACACCAGGGACGATTTCGGGCATCTGATCAACTCCGCCATAGAAATCTTTTTTGCCGTCAACACTGTGTCTGCCTTTTTTGATCTTGGCCATTTTTTCGAAAGTACCATGAAAGACCAATTCGGGTTTTGCCTTGGTATTGGAAATAAGATCTTCAGAGTATTGGTAGACTTCTTCGAGTTGTTGGCTGGTAATGGCAATATTTTTTTTGATGGAGTTCAAGCCTTCGTTGAGTTGGTCGAGTTTGCTTTGGGTTTCTTCATCGGATAATGGCAGCAAGGGTCCAAATTCTCCGTCATCACCAGTCATACCGAGTTCTCTAATGTTGTTAAAAAAAGCGGTAAGCTGGAAATAATCTTTTTGAGAAATGGGGTCGAACTTATGGTCATGGCATTTGGCACAGGCTACGGTAAGTCCCAAAAAAGCAGTGGAAAGGGTTTCGGTTCGGTCAAAAACATAATGCAAACGCCATTCTTCGTCTATGATTCCTCCCTCAGCGGTCATGGGACTGTTCCTGTTAAAAGCGGTAGCGAGTTTTTGTTCTTGGGTGGCTTCGGGGAGTAGGTCTCCTGCCAGTTGCCAGGTTACGAATTGGTCGTAGGGCATGTTTTCTTTAAAGGCTTTGAGTACCCAATCTCTCCAAGGCCACATGGTTCTGAGACCATCGGCATGCAAACCGTGGGAATCGGCATAGCGGGACAGATCGAGCCAATCGAGGGTAAGGCGTTCTGCATGGGCATCGGTACTAAGCAGTCGATCTACAAGGTTTTCATAGGCTTTGTCGCTTTTGTCATTGAGAAAAGCATCCAGTTCCTCAACAGAGGGGGGCAACCCTGTCAAATCCAAATAAACCCTTCTTGCTAATATCGATTTGGAAGCCTTTGGAGAAAAATCCAAACCTTCTTGTTCCAATCTCTTTTTGATAAAAGCATCAATGGGGTTTAGGGAGGATTTGTCATTAAATATGGAATTTTGATTTTGGGGGGGGAGAAAAGCCCAGTGCTCTTTCCATTCGGCTCCTTGCTCAATCCATTTAAAAATGATTGCTTTTTCTCTATTGGTCAACTCTAAGTTGGCCTCAGGTGGTGGCATGACCACATCGGGATCATCATGGAGTATCCTATGAGCACTTTCACTTTTGTATAAACTACCAGGGCTGAAAGCGGTTTTACCACTTTCCAGTTTGGAAAATGCAATGGATTCTACATCCAGTCTTAGACCTGCTTTTCGAGTATTTTCGTCCGGCCCGTGGCATTGATAACATCGGTCGGAGAGTATGGGTTTGACGTGGTAATTGAAGTCGATGATCTCTGGTAAAGCAGAGTATTCTTGGGAGACTCCTGTAGGAATTTCCAGTGAGCAAGAGAGTAAAAGCCCAGTCACAAAAACAACAGCGTAAATCTTTTTCATAATCATCAAACGGTTTATTACTGGGGTATAATGATTGCACTAAGTTAATTATTTTTTGTAATAAACGTAGGGAGTCTTATCAGTTGGAAATTGTAGGAATTGCATGACTTCATATTCATTTTGAAGAGCGCTATCGGGTCTGGGGCGTTTGGGGGAAAACACTTGGAGTTTTTCTGGACTTAGAATTTTGATAAAACCCTTTTCAAATTTTTTTTCTTGTGTTGGATTGTTGGGACGCAGTTTTAGGTGTTTTGTGAAAAAAGCATAGGCGGCGATCCTTTTGGAATAACCATAGTCGTGTTTTTCATTGGGTAGATGAACATTTTCAACGCTATCGCTTTTTCCCATGGCTTGGTAAACTTTTTGGATGTAGGGAAATTCGACTTTGGGAGTATTTCGGGTCCAATCGTCTCCGTTGGATATTAATAGCATGGGACGAGGGGCAGCGAGGGCAGCGATCTCAACATTGTTGGTTTGTAAATTGGCTGTTTTGTGAACGGGCATTCCGCTCTCGCAAACACAACCTCCAAAAAAATGAGCAGAGACTTGTACTACAGGAACAGATACTTTGATCCTTTGGTCGATGGCTGTAAGGATAAAAGTTTGGGTACCTCCCCCAGAGCCACCCGTCATGCCTATTCTTTGTGAATCCACCTCGGGTAGACTCAGCAAATAGTCCAGTACACGTTTACTGTTCCATGTCTGTAACAACAAACTGATGGGCATTTTGTGCCTGATTTGATTGCTTTCACCAAAGCCCACCATGTCGTAGGCAAAAACAATGGCGCCTTTGTTGGCCAAATAGGCACTGCGATACTGAACATCTTCTTTTAATCGTTTGTCCTCAAGATGTCCGTGGGGGCTTAATACGGCTGGGTATTTTTCTTGTTTTTCTATGGGTCTGTAGAGGTTTCCTGTTACGTAAAATCCAGGAAAGCTCTCCAAGGCGATGTTTTCTACCGTATAGCCATTCATTCTTTTTTTGGAGTGTTTGATGACCTTGATTTTACCGTCGTACTTGGAGATTTTATCCCATTGCATTCCAGTTAAGAGGTTTTCTCTGATGACTTGTGCTCTTTTTTCCCACGATTGGGCGGTATCCCAAAGGTCTGAGAAACCCTCTAATTTGGCTTTGCCCTCCGCTTCTGTCCAGTGGCGACCATTGCAAACCCTTTCATCAGTTACATATTGAGTGCCTTGATCGGTTTCTATTTTAAAACCTTGGGAAAGGAGTAGGTTGGTGCAGAGGAGTGCCAAAGTGATCCAATTTTTCGAATAGGCTTTCATTTGTTGTATTTTAATTGAATTACAATTTAGAAAACCTTTTTGGAATTAAACGCAAAAATCCTTGAACTGTAAACAGTATCAAGGATTAAAGTTGTGGTACCTCCAGGAATCGAACCAGGGACACAAGGATTTTCAGTCCTTTGCTCTACCAACTGAGCTAAGGTACCCGTTGAAAGTGTGCAAATATAAAATCCTTTTTCATCCCTCCCAAAGGATTTACTCTAAAAATCTTTGATTACTTTTAGCTATTAATTGATTGTGATTTGTATCTGATTGTTGATCTCGGGAATACATTGGTCAAATTTTTCTTATTTAATAAGGATCAGTGCGTTATAAAGCAAAGGGTTGCTGTAGAAAAATTTGATGACATGGCAGAATCTTTAATTTCAAATTATCCAGACATTAAGGGTTTGATTTACAGTGACGTGAGTGATCGATCGGGCGATTTTTTCGAAAAATTCTTGGTTCAATTTCCCGTTATTGGGGTTGATTTTCAGATGCGATTGCCTTTTGAAAATAGCTACGAAAGTCCCAATAGTTTGGGGTCCGATCGAATTGTATTGGTTGCGGCCGCTTGTAAAAATTACCCGAATACCAACGTTTTGATCATCGATTTGGGGAGTTGCATTACCTATGATTTTTTGGATGCGGACAACATTTACCACGGTGGGAGTATATCACCAGGTTTTGAAATGAGGTATAAGTCACTGAACCACTATACCGGAAACCTTCCACTCTTGGAGGTTGAAAAGTCCGAAAACCCTATGGGAAAGAACACACATCAAGCGATTCACTCAGGGATTTATTTTGGAATACTCGACGAAATCAATGGGAGAATTGAATATTACAACAATAAATATGATTCTTTAACGGTTATTTTAACAGGTGGAGATGCTAATAAGTTGCCTAAAACATTAAAAAATAGCATATTTGCCCATTCAAATTTTCTAGCAGAAGGAATGTTCCACTTGTTAAAATTGAATATCGGTTCATGATTAGGAATACATTAAAACTTTTTGCGTTGCTCACGGGTTCTTTTTTATTTTCCCAAACTGGCACCACTTCTCCTTATTCTTATACAGGATTGGGTGAGGTAAATTTTAGGGGAACACAGATCAATCGTTTTATGGGTGGACTCGAAATTTACAATGACTCCATCCACGCCAATCTTTCCAATCCTACTTCTTACGCAAAGCTTAAATTGACCAATTACACCCTGGGCTTGAATTACAGAACCAATAAAATGACAGGGGCAAATGAGAAGAAAAGTATTGCCTCCGCAGGTCTGGACTATATTGGAGTAGCAGTGCCAACCAAGTATTTCGGTTTTGGCTTTGGAATTATTCCTTATACCTCCGTGGGATACAAACTTTCCCATTTGGAGTCCTCCGAAAACGACGATATATTAAATCTGTTTGAAGGAGAGGGCGGGATCAATAAAGTCTTTTTCTCAGTTGGTTTTAAGGCTCTAAAGAATCTTAGCTTTGGAGCTACTTTAAATTACAACTTTGGTCAGATCGTATATGAAACCGGGAGATTTCAAAACGAGGTTACATTGGGAACCGTCTTGGAAAATAGATCAAGTGTTTCCGGTTTAGATTTAAAACTTTCTTCTCATTTAGAAATTCCCGTCAAAGATGATATAGAGCTTCAAGCCATGTTTTCCTATTCTCCTGAAGCAAATTTGACTTCAACCAATTCTCGATTTTTCAATACGCGTCCCTTTTCAGGATCATCAAGTTTTGGTGATCGAGTAGAGATTGCCCTTATCGATTTTGGTTTGAAAAGAACAAATATCAGAATACCACATGTTACATCTTTTGGATTGGGAGTGGGCGAAGAGAGAAAGTGGTTTGCTGGAACCCAATATACTATGAATGCCATGAAAAATTTTAGTCATGAATTCATAAACTTAGCTAATGTTGACTATGAAAATGGATATCAATTCTCGTTAGGAGGTTTTTTTATTCCAGATTTCAGTTCCATAACCAGTTATTGGAAAAGGATTGTTTTTAGGATGGGTTTTCGTCATGAACTGACAGGCACAGTGGTAAATAATTTTGGATTAAAGGAAACTGGCATTAATTTTGGAATTGGTTTACCGTTGTCTGGTTTCTCCAACACCAACATTGGATTTGAGTATGTTAGTAGAGATGGTGGAGAAGGGAGTTCATTTAAAGAAAAATTTTGGTCATTTAGGGTTGGTTTTTCCTTAAACGACAAATGGTTTGTAAAGAGAAAATTTAATTAAATTAAGAGTAATGAAATTTTTTAAAATATTTATTCTAGGTATGGGAGTAATGATAACTCACACCCTAGTAGCACAAGATAGCCAAGAGTGTTTGCAAAATTTATCCATTTTTGCTGAATACGCAAAGGTCAAGAACTATGATGAGGCCTATGCGCCTTGGATGAGTGTAAGGAAAGAGTGTCCATCACTCAATGTTGCAGTTTTTTCTTATGGTGAACGCATCATCAAAGACAGAATTAAAAATGCAACGCCCGAGACGATTGATGCTGAGACGGCAGATTTGATGAATCTCTACGATGAGTGGTTGGAAAATTTCCCTACTAAGAGAAATGTAAGCGTAAGGGGAGACATCATCAGTAGTAAGGCACAAGCCATGTTGGATTACAAAACTGCTGACAAAATGGAGGTGTACAAAACCTTTGACTTGGCCTATCAAACCGATGCCAAAAGCTTTAGTAACCCCAAAGAACTGTACAATTATTTCAAAACTCTATACGACCTATATAAGGAAGGAAATCAAGGGGTAACAATGGAACAATTGTTTAATAAATACGAGGAAGTTTCTGAAAAATTTGAGATAGAATCTGTCAACTTGGCCAAGAAATTGGATGTTATCTTAAAAAAACAGGAAGAAGGTATTCCTTTAAACAGTCGTGATGTAAGAAGCAAAAGAGTTTATGGCATCAATAGCAATGCTATTGGAACCTTTCTATCCAACCTAGACGCTATTATTTCCAAAGAGGCCACTTGTGTCAATCTGGTTCCTTTATACAAAAGAAACTTTGAGGAGTTTAAATCCGACGCTATTTGGTTAAAGCGTGCCGCTTCTCGAATGGACAGTAAGGAATGTTCCGATGACCCCTTTTTCGTAACTCTAGTAGAAGCATTGCACACCTTAGATCCATCAGCTGATTCCGCATATTACCTTGGTATATTAAAAGATAAAGCTGGAGACAGTAATGAAGCTTTAAAATATTACGAAGAGTCTATTTCGCTTCAAAGTGATCCCTACAAAAAGGCCAAAATTCTTTACAAGATTGCCATCAAGTTTAAGAATGCTGGGCGAAAATCTTCTGCCCGCAGTTATGCCAGAAAAGCACTCAGTTTTCAGCCCTCTTTGGGTCGGGCCTATTTGATGATTTCTAATCTCTATGCTGGAAGTGCCAATGATTGTGGGGAAACCCAATTCAATAAAAGAGCGGTTTATTGGTTGGCTGCCCAAATGGCATACAAAGCTGGTGAGGTGGACGCTTCGATCAAAAAACTGGCCCTCAAAACAGCCAGAAGCTATGAAGGTAGAGCACCCTCTAAAACCGAAATATTTACCGAGGGCAATCAAGGAGTTACCATAAAATTCGATTGTTGGATCAAAAGCAGTGTGAAAGTTCCAGAACTATAAATGCAACCGCTACGCTATAAATTTTTAAAAAAAGGGTTTTCAGTTCTTGCTGTGACCCTCTTTTTTTCCTGTGATGACGGTAGCTCAATTCTCAAGCAGATCAACCAATTCAATGAGAATCCCGTAGGTATTGCCTATGATATTCGTATGACCTACACCGATTCGGCAAAGGTGAAAGCAATTCTGACCGCTCCTATCAACTTGGATTATACTCATCTGAGCTTCAAGTACTCCGAATTCCCCGAAGGTTTGAAAATCATATTTTACAACGATAACAACGAGGAAAACACTGTAGTGGCCGATTATGGAATACTTTACAACCAGACGAGAATCGTCGACCTCCAAGGGAATGTAGTGCTTTTGTCTAATAGTGGTTCTCGGTTAGAGACCAGTCAAATGTACTGGGATTCGGAAAAAGAGTGGCTTTTTACCGAACAACCCTTCACTTTTAAAAGTGAGAATGAAGATATGGCTGCCACTCGATTGGATACCAACAAAGAATTTAGTAAATTTCAAACAGGAAAGTTAACTGGTACCATGTTAGTGGAAGAACAAAAAGACTCTTTGACCGTCGATGAAAAGCTATAAAATTTCTGAAATCCTATACTGGATAATTGCAGTAGTGGCCACCTATGAATCTTATAATCAGTGGAGCACTAACCGTCAAAAGGCCTATATTTTTATCGGATTTGCCCTTCTTTCAATCTTTATGGCACTCTTTAGAAGGCACTACCGAAATAAGTTTAACAAAAGGGGAAATTCCTCTAAATGATCATCACTGACCTTGTTATTCTTATTTGTCTGATTCTTTCAGCCTTTTTCTCTGGGATGGAAATTGCCTTTGTTTCCGCCAACAGAATTTATTTGGAAATTGAAAAACAGCAAAGCGGTTTTAATGCCAAGTTTTTAAACTTTATTACCAAAAACCCTTCTCGATTCATTGCCACCATGTTGGTGGGTAACAACATATCATTGGTCATCTATGGAATTTTTATGGGCGACCGTATATTACAATTGTTTTTTCCAGAGACCCTATTGGGAGGAGCGATTAGTATCCAAATAGTTTTTATTCAAACAATCATCTCAACCATCATTATATTGCTTACTGCAGAGTTCCTTCCCAAAGTTTTTTTTCAACAATTCTCCAATGCTTTGATGAAGCTTCTTGCCTTTCCCACTGCTTTTTTCTATGCTTTGTTCTCCCCGATTACTTCCATGATTATCATGTTGTCGGACTTTATTTTGATGAAGTTTTTTAAGACCAAAGGAGATCAAGTTCAACTGACTTTCTCCAAGATTGAATTGGGGAATTATATTGAAGAACAACTGGAATCCACCAAAGACATGGACAGTGTTGATAGTGAAATACAGATTTTCCAAAATGCATTGGACTTTTCGGAGGTAAAAGTCCGAGAGGCCATGGTTCCCCGAACAGAAATTGTTGCCACCGAAATAACCGCTTCCTTGTCAGACATTAAAAAACTATTCACTTCCAGTGGATTGTCTAAAATCCCTGTTTTTGAGGATTCTATCGATGATATTTTGGGCTATATCCACGCCTTTGAAATGTTCAAAAAACCGACAGACCTAAAAAAAATATTGCTTCCTGTGGCTTTTGTTCCAGAAACCATGAAAATCAGTGAGGTATTAAAATTATTGACCAAACAACGGAAGAGTATCGCTGTAGTGTTGGATGAATATGGGGGTACTTCAGGAATAATTACGGTCGAAGACATCATCGAAGAACTCTTTGGTGAAATTGAAGATGAACACGATCATATTGCCCTTTTCGAAAAACAAATTGATGAGGGGATATATGAATTTTCTGCCCGAATGGAAGTCGATTATATCAATCAAAATTATGATCTCAGCCTCCCCGAAAAAGAGTTTTATGAAACGCTGGGTGGACTGATCGTTTACCTGAAAGAGGAAATCCCAACCAAAGGAAGCTTGATTGAAATTAAAAACTATGAGTTCGAAATCAAAGAAGTATCCTCAACAAAAATAGAAAGAGTAATTCTCAGGCTAAAAGATGATTCATAAAAATATTAAATCCCTTACAAGTACAGCAAATGCAGTACTGTAAGTCCCTAAATAACAAAGCGATTCTTTTTTATAATCAAAAAGGAAATCGTATTTTCGCATCCGACTCAAAAAAAATGATATGGCAGTATTAGGTCAAATTAGACAACGATCCGTATTTCTTATTCTGGTAATCGGTATGGCATTATTTGCCTTTGTAATTTCAGGAGTTTTCGATGGGAATTCTGCGTCCACTGGTCCCAGTGACCCCATTGCAGTTGTCAATGATGAAGAGATTGATCTGACTTTTTACAGACAATTGGTTGAAAACACCGAGAGAAGTTATAATCTCTCAACCATGCAGGCCGTAAATTCAGTTTGGGATCAATTGGTGAGGGCCACGATTTTCAGACAAGAATTCGAGCGTTTGGGAATTGATGCTGGAAGAGAACAGATCCAAATGATTTTGATGCAGGACGAAAGAATTGTCCAAGACCCTAGATTCCAAAACGAGACAGGTTTTTTTGATTTTGGAATATTTACAGATTATATCAACCAATTGCGTGTTGAAAATCCTCAAGCTTATAACAGTTGGAAAATCCAAGAGGAAAATATTGTTGGTTTGGCCAAAGAAAATATTTATTACGACTTGATCAAGTCCAGTACCGGATTTACTGAAATGGAAGGTAAAATTGCCTACCACAGCCAGAATGACAAGGTCAATCTAAAGTTTGTAAGGCTTCCCTATCAGGAGGTGCCCGATAGTCTTTTTAAGGTAACTGATGCCGATATCAAGCAATACATTAATAAAAACAAAGAGAATTACGAGACTGAAATGAGTAGAAGTGTTCGTTATGTAATTTTCCCAGAAGTAGCTTCTGAAGCCGATGAAAATCAAATCCGTTCGGATTTGGAAAAACTCAAAACCCAACGAATTGAGTACAATGATGTGTCGAAATTGACCGATACCATTGAAGGCTTGGCCACCACTCAAAATATAACAGATTTCATTGAGCAATATTCCGAAACACCTTTTGACTCGATTTACAAAACGAAAGGGGTTCTGGCCAATGAATATGCAGATATACTTTTCGGATTGAATCCTGGAGATATTTTTGGGCCATACAAAGATGGCAATGCATTGAAAATATCTCGTTTTTTGGATCGAAAAAAGGGAGGTTCAATCAAAGCGAGTCATATTTTAGTTGCTTTTGAAGGAGCAACAAGAGCCAATCCTGAAATCACAAGAAGCAGTGAAGAGGCCAAAAAATTAGCCCAACAACTATACCGCAAAGCGAGAAGAAATCCCGACGATTTTGCCCAGTTGGCGACTGAAAATTCAGATGGACCAACAAAGGCTACGGGGGGAGATTTGGGTTTCTTCCAAGAGGGTATGATGACGGATAAGTTCTTCGATTTTTGTAACCGTTCTAGGGTTGGTAAAATCGGATTGGTGGAAACAGAGTTTGGTTTTCACATCATCAAGGTCACTGACAAGGAGGATGTGGTTTTGACTGCTGATGTAACCAAAGAGATTGTTCCGTCTGAGGAAACTTCAAATGGTGTTTTTCAAAAAACCACACAGTTTGAGATGGAGAGCAGTAAAACCGAACAGTTGGATACGATTGCCAAGAATTACAACTATGATGTAAAATTTGTTCAAAAAGTCAATCTTTTGGACGAAAACCTTCCAGAGTTACCACGCCAAAGAAATTTGGTTCAGTGGTTGTTCAACGATGAAACTGAAATAGGAAATGTCAAACGCTTCAGCCTGACTAACGGGGGATATGTCGTAGCTCAAATGACTGGAATTATTCCCGAGGGAACTGTCAATTTTGAGTCGGTTAAGTTGGAAGTAGTTCAAGAGATCATGAAAGAAAGAAAGGCGGCCCATTTGTTAGAAATACATGCCGATAAAAATTCTTTGGATGCTTTGGCCAGTGCTACGGTTAAGGAAATTGAAACTGCTTCAGCAGTAACTCAAGAAAACACTGTCTTGGCCGGTGCGGGAACGGAACCCTATGTTATCGGTACCGCTTTTGCAATGGATATCAACCAATCCTCAGCTTTGATCGAAGGGAATAATGGCGTTTACATGATTGAAGTGACTTCCAAAGAAATTGCCGAAGAGTTGGAAAGTTACAAGGCTTATGCCAATGCCCTTCAAAATGAGGAGAATACCAGAATTAATAGCTCCATTTATGAAGCGCTACGCTCTAGTGCAGAGATTGAGGACAATCGTCAATTGTACTACTAGCGAAGCATTTCTTCATAGGTCATAACGACCTTAAATCCTTTGTTCTTAAAATACTCTGGTGTATGCTCATTTCCTGTGGCCAAAACAAAGTCACCACCCCAAGCTCCAAGGCTTTTGATTGCTCCCTGAAAATCGGAAAACAGTTTTTCTTTTACAGGGACTAGGCCCAAAATTTTTGAGATAAAATCTTCATGTTCGTTAAGTATTTGCTCAAATTCACTCAAGCGATGAGCTCTGATTACCGCCCTAGTCAGTTTTGAAGCATAAGCGATTTGCTCCTCACCGATGTTTTGTTTTTTAAACGCCTCAATGGCCTCTCTGCTGTTTTTCTTTCTATTGAGATAGACAAAGAATAAGCTGGATTTGAATGGTGGATCAAACTCGCATGTTTCAACATGGGGTTCAAAGGGCTGTTTGCGGAAGATGAGCGGACTTTTGGCCGTTGCACAGGCAATATCATATCCACTTCCTCCAAAGCTATTTTGGAGCAGCTTATAGGGATCGATTTCAGACCAGCGGGCCAAATTGGAGATCAATGTAGAGGAAGTTCCCAAACCCCAATGCCGGTCAAATTCCAAATGGGTTTTTACTGTTCCACCTTTTTCCCTTAAAAAATTACTTTTTTGATCTCGCACGGCTTTTAATATTTGAACCAGACGAATACCAATTTCAGAATCATTGGTGTTTGAGATGCGAAAATCCTCTAGGTTCAAGGTGGCGTTGAACCACAATTGATTGTTAGAATCCCAACTTTCCCATTTCAGTATTTTAGAATCGTTGGATTCAAATTTAAGGGATTGTCCCATTTTGGTGGGAACGGCCAATGCATCACTACCTCTCAAAACCATGTATTCTCCTGTAAGCAAAAGTTTACCGTGGCTGTAGTATTTAGTCATGGGATCAGGGGTTGGATTTTATAAAATCGCTCACAGCACTAAAAGTGACCGTATGGGTTTTAAAAAATTCTAAGGCTTTTTCCTTTTGATCAACTGTTGCTTGATGTTGATTGAGAATGTTGAGCAAGTGCATTTTCATATGACCTTTTTGAATTCCAGAGGTGATCAATGATCTTACGGCAGCAAAGTTTTGCGCCAAACCAGCCACTGCAACGATTTCCATCAGATTTTTGGCGTTGGGATTGCCCAACAATTCCATAGACCATTTCACCAAGGGATGCAATTGGGTAAGTCCTCCTACAGTCCCCAATGAAAGTGGTAATTTGAGTTGGAAAACGAATTCGTCTCCCTCTAAAAATGCATGGCTCAGACTCGAATAAACACCCTCCCTAGCAGCATAGGCATGAACACCGGCCTCAACTGCTCTAAAGTCGTTTCCAGTTGCAATGACCACCGCATCGACACCGTTCATTATCCCTTTGTTGTGGGTTACGGCTCGATAAGGCTCTTTTTGGGCAATTTCTAATGCTCGAATGAATTTTTGGGCAAATTGTATCCCCGACATTTCGGATGAGACTTCTAGTTTTCCTAAAGGGCATCGAACCTCTGCTTGCACTAAGCATTGGGGTACATAATTGGAAAGAATACTCATGATGACCTCTATAGAAAGTTGCTCTTTTAAAAAGTTATCGTGATCTGCTGCCAATGATTGGAATGTTTTGGCGATCTGTTCAAGACAGGAATTGATGAAATTGGCTCCCATAGAGTCCACCGTCTCAAAAGAAAGGTGCAATTGGTAGTAGTCTTCTATTAAATCCGATTTGTCTTTGAGTTCAATCTCCAGTATTCCTCCGCCTCTTTGTCGCATATTGGAAGTAAGTGAGGAGGTGCTGTCGATGAGCAGTTGTTTCTTCTGTTTGAAAAAAGACTGCAATAGTTCTGTTTTCCCATCAAATAAAAAGTGAATTTGTCCAATTTTTTGGGTTCCCAGAATTTGGGTTTTGAATCCCCCTCTAGAAGCCCAGAATTTTGCAGACTTACAGGCGGCAGCCACTACAGAACTTTCCTCTATGGCCATGGGAATGGTATATTCCTTCCCATTGATTACAAAATTGGGAGCGACCCCTAAGGGAAGGTAGAAGTTGGCAATGGAATTTTCAATGAACTCGTCGTGTCGTTTTTGGACCTTCTCATCGTTGTGGTTGTATGTAGAAAGAATCTCTTTTGCCTTTGGGGCATCCTCAAAATGCATTTGGGTAATCCAATTGATTTTTTCTGCTTTGGACAGTTTGGAAAAACCCTCTATTTTCTTTGACATATTCTCCTTTTCAACGGTATACAAAGATACATGATTCTGTATTTACAATTGAATGTCTTATTTAGCCTCCATTCTGTTCTCTTTTATAAATTCAGTAACTTTAGTGCCACAAATCAATGGTCATGACTGAAACCCATTCTAAACTACCCCATCAAAGGACTTTTATGGGACACCCCAATGGATTGTATGTCTTGTTTTTTACGGAACTTTGGGAACGTTTTTCTTACTACGGAATGCGTGCCTTGTTTACCATTTTTTTGGTAGCGGAAACCACAAGTCAAAACCCTGGTTTTGGATGGTCGAATGAGGAGGCCATCTGGCTTTATGGTTGGTACACCATGTTGGTTTATATTGCCGCTATACCCGGTGGATGGATTGCAGATAATTTATTGGGTCAAAAAAAGACGGTCATGCTGGGCGGGCTTTTGCTTTGTTTGGGGCATGGCATCCTGGCCTTCGACAGTGAGTTGAGTTTTTACGTGGGTTGCGCATTTATAATTTTGGGGGTAGGGGGACTCAAACCCAATATTTCCAGTATGGTGGGTGGACTCTACCCCCCAGGAGATGAAAGAAGAGATTTAGGGTTTTATATCTTTTATATGGGGATCAATTTGGGTGCATTTTTTGCTCCGCTATTGTGTGGCTGGGTTGGAGAGACCTATAACTGGCATTATGGCTTTGGTTTGGCAGCCGTTGGTATGGCCATCGGACAAGTCACCTATTTTTATGGTCAAAAATATCTTGTAGGAGTTGGTGATTTGGTTTTTTCCAGTAAGGAAGAAAAAAATCGTCTCAAACAAACAAAATTGACATCTATTGAAAAGGATAGGGTCAAGGTGTTATTGATGTCATTTTTAATGATAATTATTTTCTGGGGCGCTTTTGAACAGGCTGGTGGACTGATGAATTTGTATGCCAAACAAAAGACCGACCGTATGCTCTTAGGATTCGAAATTCCAGCTTCTTGGTTTCAATCATTAAATGCTTTTTTCATTGTTACGCTTGCGGTAATAATAGGTGGTATGTGGATGAGAATAAAAGCCAAAGGAAAAGAAGCTTCCGCTATTTTTAAAATAGCAGTAGGCATTGTGATTATGGGATTTGGATTTTTATTCATGCGTTTTGCAGCCTCAGAATATGAGTTGATGGGACACTCGTCGATGTATTGGTTGGTATTGGCCTATTTGTTTCATACGGTGGGAGAGTTGTGTGCTTCCCCCGTATCTTTGTCCTACATTACCAAGTTGGCTCCTGAAAAATACGCTTCCCTAATCATGGGAGTTTTCTGGGCGGCTACTGGCTTAGGGAACAAGTTGGCAGCTACCATTGGGGAGAATGCAGAAGCTGCAGGAGAAAAGGAAACTTTTACTGGGATTTTTATCTTTTGTACATTATTTGCACTTTTGATAATTGCTATATTGAAACCCCTAAAACGCCTTGCGCATGGGGCGGAGGATTTAAGTGAAAAAACGATTTGATTATTATGAATAGGAGATTTTTATTAATTGTTTTTTGCCTTAGTGGTTTTTGGATTCATGCCCAAGCCATTGAGTGGATGACTTTTGGAGAAGCTATAGAGGCACAGAAAGAAAACCCAAAAAAAATTCTTATTGATGTATATACCGATTGGTGTGGCCCCTGTAAATTGATGGATAAAAAAACCTTTCAAAACCGTGATGTGGCGGCCTATATTTCCGAACATTACTATGCCGTGAAATTCAACGCTGAGGGACAAGAGACCATCAGTTACTTCGGGAATACTTTCACCAATCCCAATTATGACCCGGATAGAAAAGGAAGGAATTCAACCCACCAGTTTACCCAGTTTTTAGGGGTTAAGGGCTATCCAACGGTTATTTTTATCAGTGAAACAGGGGATTTGATTACTCCTTTGGTAGGTTATCAAAAACCACAACAGATCGAGCTTTATCTCAAAATGATCAAGCAAGGGGATTATATGATCTTCAGTAAACCTGATGATTTTGAAAAATACCGTAAAAACTTTAGACCCAAGTTTAGAGGTTGATAGCATAAGCTCCCTGTTCTCTTAGGTTTACAAATGGGACGTTGTGTTTTTGACAACTTATTTTCCATCGCGAGACATTCCAGGGATAATTACTCCCATCGGAGAAAACCATTTTGGGACGAAGATTTTCCAATACGCGATCTAGATTCACCATAGGATTACTGGACATCAACAGATGAGTAGCCTCGAAATCGGGAATATTGTAAATGGCCTTTTCATCCAAAACCAAAAGGTTTAATTCGTTGGTGATAAAAGTGTTTTTGAAAGCTTCGATTTGAATAGTGTCTATTGGATATTCATTTTTAAAATCATTGATTAACCGACCTTCTTCAGTGATTTTTTGTGGACTGTAGAGCACCAGCTTTTTGGGGGTGTGGTGTGCGATTATGGTTTTGTTGTGTTGATACAATAACCACAGTTGATGGACTTTAGAGTTTTCCCAATGTTCAAAAACAACAACCAACTGGAGGATCAACAGGCCAGCAAGGGGTGCTGTTAGATATCGTATTTTTTGGACCTTCATACCCCAATAGATGAAGCCCATAAGAATATATATTGAGATCAAAAGGGTCAGGGACAGCCGCATGTTTCTAAACAAAAAACTTTCTTGATTTGCAACCCACAAAATAACATCATTCATGGTGCTTACTGTTTTGTCATAGCCAATGGTCAGGGGGCGTATTTCCATTTCCATAGCCAAAAGCACAACCAAACCTAGACTCGCTATGAGAAACAAGCCAAAAAAAGGAAGAATCAACCAGTTGGAAAGGAGAAATAGACCCGGAAATTGATGGAAATAAAAGATACTTAAGGGAGCAACGGCAATTTGAGCGGCCAAGCATACGGTAGTAACTTCCCATAATTTTTGGACGATACGATGTCGGGGTTCCCAAAGTTTTTGGAGAAGGGGGTGAATCTTAATGATTCCCAAAACAGCGAGGTAGCTCATTTGGAACCCAACTTGATAAAGAAATGGAGGGTAAAAAACCAATAGTAGAAAAAAACTGACGATCAGCAAGTGAAAGGTACTGTGAATGCGTTGGGAATATTTGGCCAAAGCAAATCCGCTAAACATAGTTACTGCTCTTATTACAGAGGGACTGCCTCCTGTGAAGAAGGCAAAAACCCATAGCAGTAGGACGATGCATACAATATAAATCCATTTTCCCCCAGGTATCGATTGAATGGGTTGGAGCACAAAGCCCAAAAAGAGCATGATGATGCCAATGTGTAGTCCTGAAATGGCCAAAATATGAACCACTCCCGCATCAGCATAAGCTTGAACCAATTCACGATCCAACGCATCCCTTTTTCCAAGCAGTAAGGTTTTGAGGGTGTTTTTTGAGGCCATAGACAGTTGAGATTGATCTAATTTTTTTTCAAGAGAGGCATTCCATTGATTCAGATAATCACTAGGGCCTCTGATTTTGTCTTCAATCAATACAAAATTCTTTTGAGTGAGTTGGAGTTGGTCGTGAATTTTGATTTGACTCAGGTATTTTTTGTAGTCAAACCCACCAGGATTGGTTCGGGACAAGATGGGCTGAGGTAACATAGGGGTGAGAATGAGGTCTCCGGTATTTGGGACTTGTTTTAGGTTATCTCTGTTTATACCGATAAGGATTTTACCCTCTGATTTTTTTTGACCTAGCCGAATAACTTTTCCATAAAATCGATACTGAAAATCATTAGGTTTTAATGTTTCTGTCAATTTGATCAGCAGGGTGTTCTGCTTCTCCTCTTTTTCCAAGTGGCTGTAATGGGAGGAAGGTAGACTATAGTTCTGTTGGTGGTGTATAATACCTAGGGGGAGAAAAATAAGATAAACCCATACACGATATTTTTTTGTCAAGGCCAATAACAGTGGTATGAGAATCAGTGATCCAATGTGAAAATAGTTTTTGATCCAAGGAGAAATTAACATACCGCTGACAAAAAGCAGTGTTACAATATAGATGGGAAATTTGGGGGCTTTCATCCCCTAAATTTATAGTAAAAAATAATTATTGGAGCGCATCTGTGATCAACTGCGCAGTTTTTTTACTGGCACCCCCTGCACCAAGAAGGCCACGGAGTTCTTGGTAATCTTTCTTGAGTTTTTTTTGTCCTTTATCGGAAAGAACATATTCCAGATGGTGAGCTACTTCCTTGACATTAAACGCCCCTTGAATGAGTTCTTTAACGACTTCACGATCCAAAATCAGATTGACTAGGGAGATAAATTTTAACTTTACGAGCCATTTGGCAATCCAATAGGTCAAAAAACTACTGCGGTAGCAAACCACTTGAGGAACATCGAGTAGCCCGGTCTCTAGCGTGGCCGTTCCACTGGACACCAAGGCTGCCCGAGCGTGTAAAAGCAGGTCGTGGGTCTTGTTTTGTATAATTTTGACGTTTTCTTCACCAAAGAATTTTTGATACCACCCTGGGTCTATGCCGGGAGCTCCGGCAAGGACAAATTCAAATTCTGGAAAGAGTTCCGATACCTTTAGAAAAATAGGCAACATTTTTTTAATCTCTTGTTTTCTACTGCCTGGCAATAATGCGATAAGATTATTTTTATCGGACAATTGATTTTGTTTGAGAAAATCGGTTGTTTTTTTTCTTTGGGTGAGGGTGTCCAGTAGGGGATGTCCTACAAATTCCACTTTGAATTGGTGTTTGTTTTCAAAAAAATCTTTTTCAAAGGGAAGGATGACGTAGAGAGCATCCAGATCTTTTTTCATCTGATGTACCCTATTTTCCTTCCACGCCCATACCTGAGGACTGATGTAAAAATGATTTTTAAAGCCTTTTTGCTTGGCCCATTTTGCAATTCTGAGATTGAATCCTGGATAGTCAATATATATGATGACATCAGGCTGAAAGTCGGTGATGTCTTTTTTACAAAATTTGATATTTTTCAGTATGGTTCCCAAGTGGGTGATTACTTCCCAAAAACCCATAAAAGCCAGCATTTTGTAATGCTTTACCAATACTCCACCAGCCTTTTGCATCAAGTCACCTCCCCAAAAGCGAATTTGGGCTTTGTCATCTTTTTCTTTCAAGGCTTCCATCAATTTTGATCCGTGGAGATCACCGGAGGCCTCGCCGGCAATGATGTAATATTTCAATTTAAATAATTTTAAGAATCGCAACCATCATGACAATAATTATAGAGGTAATCATAACACCTTTGGCAAAATTGGTTTTTCTTTTGTGCATCCCCAAAAAGAATAAGGGCAAATTGATTAGGGCACCTATGCTGATGAGCCCTCCTAACTTTTTTTGTTGGAACAAAGAGACAATGGCATCCTCAATAGGCCCCTCCGAAAAATAGAGCAGTATAAAAATCATTGCACTTGAGCTGGCAAAAAAACTGGCAATTACACCCTGAAAAAGTTCTTTATTTCTCAAAATTCCATGTGTTTAATCGTTGGATGGCATGATGTGCCGTAAGGTCAAATTCTATTGGGACTACAGAGATATAGCCTTGACTGAGCGCCCATTCGTCCGTGTCTTCTCCCTTGTCCTCATTGACAAAGTTCCCGGTTAGCCAGTAATAATCGAGCCCCATGGGATTGGTTCTTTTATCAAATTCCTCTACCCAATAGGCTTTGGCCTGACGACAAATTTTGATCCCTTTTATTTCTTCCTCAACCAGTTTTGGGAAATTGACATTCAAAACAACATTGGAGGGGATTTTGTTCTCCAAAGCACTGAGGGTGATTTTTTTGACATAATTTCTGATGGCATCAAAGTCAGCACTCCAACGATAATCTAACAGGGAAAAACCGATGGCTTGTATGCCTTCAATCCCTGCCTCAACGGCTGCACTCATCGTTCCTGAGTAGATGACATTGATGGAAGAATTGGATCCGTGATTGATGCCAGAGACACATAGGTCGGGTTTGCGGTCTAAAATTTCATTAACTGCCAGTTTTACACAGTCTGCTGGGGTTCCGGAACAACTGTATTCTAAATGGGTTCCTTCTTTGACTTTGATCTCAGTACAATGGAGTGTAGAGTTGATGGTTATGGCATGTCCCATTGCTGACTGTGGACTGTCTGGAGCAACAACAACGACCTCTCCGATCTCGTTCATTACTTCAATTAATTTCCTTATGCCAGGGGCTGTAATCCCATCGTCATTGGTTACGAGTATGAGGGGTTTTTTTTCCATGAATTTTTAATACGAAGTAAATTTAAAAAATATTAACCCCTCCAGATCAATTTAGTATCAACAAAAAGTTTTTAGGGTTTGGGCTTTATAGGGGGTTTTTGGTTAAATTTACTCTTTAATAGAAATTTATGAGACTTTTCGGACTATTTGTCGTTGGTATTTTTGCGCTCATTCTAATCGGAAGCTCTAATTCTGGATTAGACAACCCGGATAAGGACAAATTATTGATTGAGGTGATCACTTATGTAATGCAGAAAGGTCACTATGATCCCAAAGACATTGATGATACTTTTTCAGAACGTGTTTTTGAGAACTACATTCAGGGTATTGATGGCCAACGCCGATTTTTCCTTCAATCTGACATCAATAATTTCAAAAGATATAAAGACGAAATAGACGATCAAATTAGGGAAGCTGATGTTTCTTTTTTCAATTTGACCTACGATCGATTGATTGCACGAATGGATCAGGTAAAACAATTTTATGAGGAGTTATTGATTGAACCTTTTGATTTTAGACTGAAGGATTCAATCAATCTAAACTTTGAGGAGGTTCCTTATGCCAGAACTTTAAACGGTCTAAAAGACCTATGGCGAAAAAGGTTTAAACTTTCCACTTTAGAATATTTTTCAGATTTGGTAGAACAGGAAGATTTTGAGAAAGAAAAAGACAGTACCTATCAAATTAGATCAAAAATTGTACTAGAAGAAGAGGCTCGTTCCAAGACCAGAGAAAACATTGAAAATTATTTTGAGATTTTTGATGAGGTTGAACGTAAGGATTGGTTTTCTATTTATGTAAACTCAATAACTCTTGAGTTTGATCCCCACAGCAATTACTTTGCTCCAGATGACAAGGAAAAGTTTGATCAAAATATTTCAGGAAAGTTTGAAGGTATTGGTGCGCGATTGCAAAAGAAAGATCAAGTGGTTGAGATCATAGAGGTGATCGTTGGAGGCCCCGTTTGGAAAGCCAAAGCACTAGAGGTGGGTGACATCATACTTAAAGTGGCTCAAAAAGATGAAGATGCCGTCGAAATTGGACCTATGCGTTTGAGTGATGCAGTTAAACTGATCAAAGGGCCCAAGGGTACTCAGGTGTTTTTGACTGTTAGGAGAGTGAGCGGTGTAATAGAGGAGGTGGTAATCAATCGGGATGTGGTTGAGTTAGAGGAGTCCTATGCAAAATCAACGATCATTCAAAAGAATGGAAAAAATTATGGTCTGATTCAATTGCCGAAATTCTACATTGATTTTAAAGATCAAAAAAGCAGAAATGCTGCCAGTGATGTCAAAAAAGAATTGGAGGCTCTCAAAAAGAGAAATGTCAGTGGTATTATAGTCGACTTGAGAAATAATGGTGGAGGATCACTTAAAACGGTTGTTGATATTACTGGATTTTTTATTGACAAAGGTCCGGTAGTACAAGTAAAAAGTACAGGAGGTGCCAAAGATATATTGTACGATGAAGACCCATCTATTGTTTGGGATGGTTCGTTGGTTGTTATGGTCAACCAATTTTCGGCTTCGGCATCCGAAATTTTGGCTGCTGCACTCCAAGATTATAAAAGAGCTATTATTTTGGGAAGTAAACAAACCTTTGGAAAAGGGACTGTTCAAAATGTAATCGATTTGAATCGTATCATTTCAGGAGGAACTCACGGCGACTTGGGTGCTGTAAAGCTTACAACCGATAAATTTTACCGCATCAACGGAGGCTCTACACAACTGGAGGGGGTGAGAAGTGACATCATCTTCAAGAATCAATACTCTTATATTGATATGGGTGAAAAAGATCAGGAAAATCCTTTGTCTTGGGACAGAATTGAACCTGCTCCTTTTAAGCAGTGGGAAAATCAAACCAATCTTGATTATGCTTTGAATCAGAGTGCCATTAGATTGAAAGAGAATCCCTATATCCAGTTGGTAGAACAACAGGCCAGAAGAATAGAAGACCAACAGGATGATTATGTATATACCCTTAATTATAAGGATTATCTGACAGAGCAGGAGACCAATAAAAAAATATCAGATAAGTTTAGTGTTCTCAAAGATTATAAATCAGATCTCACTTTTAAATGGTTGCAGGATTCCAAAGTTTCTGTTGATGAGGTGGTTAAAGAACGAAAGGAAAGGTGGATAGAAGGGTTAGAAAAAGATTTTTATATTTCAGAGGCAGTGAGTGTTTTGGAAGATTTGAACATCAACCTAGAGAATTATCCAGTAGCTCAGATTAAAAAGTAAAATTGATGTTTTGAGGGAGGCCATTGTCTACAAAAAATTTCTAAAAGACCTGTGGGCAGTTTTCAGTATACTATATATTATTGGCTTGGTTTTTGTCGCCGTTTTTGCCTATCAAATTGCTCCTGACAGTACCTCCAACGCCAATCAAATGCATTTGTCGATTCACTCCAAACCGCCGGGTTTTAAAGTAGAGATGTTGATGCTTCAAGCGGAGAATATCTCTTCAAGCAGTAAGTCTTTTTTATCAGGAGAGGTAAATGGCAATACTGAAATTCCCATACAAGATTACCGATTACAACCTGATGGAGTAGAAATTCAACCCTATGGCTCCCCATCAAATTACTATGAGTTTATTGATGCGTCAAAACTGCAATCTCCACTTTCTGACTCCACTTTTAAAAAGCAATATTTAGAAGAAAAAAAATTCCTATTGGGAACAGACAAATACGGTAGAGATTTGTTGAGTCGGTTGATCGTTGGGTCAAGGATATCACTTTCGATAGGTTTTGTTGCCGTATTTATTTCCCTTTTGATCGGTGTCGTTTTAGGGGCTTTGGGTGGCTTTTTTGGAGGTTATTTGGATAAGGGGATTGTCTGGTTGATCAATGTTTTTTGGTCTATTCCTACCTTGTTGATGGTCATTGCCATTACATTGGCTTTGGGTCGCGGTTTTTGGCAAGTTTTTGTTGCCGTGGGCTTGACCATGTGGGTAGAGGTGGCGCGGGTCGTAAGAGGACAGGTTTTAACCCTAAAAGAGAAAACCTTTATCAAAGCTGCCCAAACGTTGGGTTATGGTAAAGCACGAATCGTTTGGCATCATATTCTTCCTTTGCTTATTCCCCCATTGATTGTCATTTCGGCGGCCAATTTTGCCAGTGCTATACTGATTGAAAGTGGATTGAGTTTTTTGGGAATTGGTGCTCAGCCTCCTGTGCCCAGTTGGGGGGGGATGGTAAAAGACCACTTCAGATATTTATTGCTGGGCAAGCCTTATTTAACCTTATTACCCGGATTGGCCATCATGAGTTTGGTTTTGGCCTTTATGACTTTGGGGAACAGTCTTAGAGATATTTTGGACGTAAAGCATTAAGCTTACCAATCATTGAGTCTATTAGCGTCGAAGTTTAAATGGATAAATACCATTATGCTAAAGGCCAGGATACTGGAACCACCATAACTCACAAAAGGAAGCGGAATCCCAATTGTGGGAACCATGCCCAAAGACATTCCGATATTGATAAAAAAATGGATAAAAATTAACCCAGCTATTCCATAGGAATAAATTCTTCGGAATTTATTGGTTTGTTTTTCAGCTTGTAATATGATTCTTAAAACGAGTAGACAAAAAAGAAAAATCAAAAAGAAACTGCCAGTAAACCCCCACTCCTCACCTATGGTGCTGAAGATATAATCAGTATGTTGTTCGGGAACAAAATCTCCTTTGGTTTGTGTGCCCTCTAAAAACCCCTTTCCTTTTAATCCTCCAGAACCGATTGCGATTTTAGATTGATTAATATTGTAGCCCACCCCTTGTGTATCGACCTCTTTCCCTAAAACAATATTGATCCTATCACGGTGGCGCTGTTGAAAAACATTATCAAAGATGTAGTCTACCGAGAATGAAAATCCGATTGAAATCATCAGGAAAATCAGAAAAGGCCAAATTTTTACTTTTGGATTCAGTTTTTTAAAAATGAAGTAGAGTAAGAAGATCAACATGACGATGATTCCGACGACCACACCAAAGGGAAAACTGAGGGTGACAAAAAATAGAGATAATACAGAGAGGAAAATGATCAAATAGGAATAATTAAGTCCTTCTCTGAATAATGGAAAAAAGAAAGCGCCAAATACCAGAGCTGATCCGGGGTCGGGTTGTACAACGATCAGCAAAAAGGGAAGGAGGACATATGCTCCAATTTTAAACAAAGTTCTTGGGGTTTTGATATCCGATTGAAACTTACTCAATAGGCTTGCAATGATCAATGCAGTAGTAACTTTTGCCAGTTCAGAGGGTTGAAAACTTATCCCGCCAATGTTGTACCAAGAAGTAGCACCAGAGACGGTCTTGCCAAAAACAAAAAGACCCACCAATAATAGTATACTTATAAAGTAGCCCAATGATGCAAATTGTTCAAAAAACTTACTGTTTATAGCCAGAATAATAATGCCAGTAAACAGACTGAATACCAGAAAAAAAACTTGTTTTCCAACGGCTTGAGTGAGGTCAAAAAGCCCTCCGGATGTTTCGCTGAAAGTTGCAGAATAGACATTGACAATACCAAAAGAGACCAATACAAGGTATACAAGTAGTAGCATCCAATCAAGACGGAAAATTATACTTTTATTCATTGATCACAAAGGGTTCTCCGGAATGAGGTTTTTCGTATTCTGCGATCAAACTCCCATTCAACATTCTGTCTTCCAACCATTTTCTTTTTACATTTCCGTTGAGGTATTTTTCAATCATCAAGCTTGCTATAGGAGCAGCCCATCTTGCCCCCCAATAACCGTTTTCCACATAGACTGCAATAGCAATTTTAGGATCATCTTTGGGTGCAAAAGCAATGAAAATGGAGTGATCTGTTAGCTGGGTTTTCACACCTTTTATTTTCATAAAATTTTCAACCGTTCCGGTTTTTCCACAAACTTCAATTCCTTTAATTTTGGCAATTCTCGCAGTACCTCTTTCAACGACCTGATGCATACCATCGATTACCGTTTCAAAGTGAATAGAATCAATAGACGTTTCTTTTTTTTCATATACTTTGTTCAAGGAGTTATTACTGACGCTTTTTAGGAAATGAGGTTGGATAAAATACCCTCTGTTGGCAATGGCGGCGGTAAAGTTGGCCATTTGGATGGGGGTGGTTAATAATTCTCCTTGACCAATGGCATTGGAGACTACCGTAGCGGACTTCCAGCCTCCTTTTTTATACCAATAATTGTAATAATCAGCATCTGGTATAAAACCTTTTTTTCCAACGGGCAAGTCATATCCGAGGTAATTCCCCAAACCAAAACTCTTTAAATGTTCATGCCAAATGTTCATGCCATCCTCAATGTTTTCTCCTGCTCGGTCAATGATCCTTCTGTAAACATTAGCAAAATAAGTATTACAAGATCGGTAAATACCAGAGCGTAAGTTGTTTTTGGTTCCAAGCCTGCAATGACACTCCATAAACATCCTACGGGCATAGAAGTGACCTTTTTGACACAAGTAAGATGTTTCTTTGTCGATGACCCCCTCTTGTAATGCAATCAAAGCATTGAGGGATTTGAAAGGAGACCCAGGAGCATATTGAGCTTGAAGGCTTCTGTCAAAGAGGGGCTTTGCAAAAGTGTCCAATGCTAGTTTTCGATAGTTTTCGGATCGTTTTCTACCCACGAGTATGCTGGGATCATAGCTGGGTGCTGAGACCAGAGAAAGTACCTCCCCCGTTTTGGGTTCTATGGCTACAATACCTCCCCTTTTATTTTGAAACAATTGTTCGCCGTATTGCTGAAGTTCTCTGTCAATGGTTAGATATAGATTTTGTGCACCTTCCATAGGGACATCATATTTCCCATCTTCATAGGATCCTATGATCCGATTAAAGCGGTCTTTTTGATAAAACTTCTTTCCTTTTTTTCCTCTTAAAAAATGTTCATAATATTCTTCTATACCCTGCCTGCCGATCAATTCCCCCAAGCGGTAATAATTATCTTTTTTCATGTCACTTTTGTTGACCTCACTTACATAGCCTAATAGGTTAGAAGCGAGAGAAATAGGATAGTTTCTTACAGAGTTTTTTTGGAGAAAAAAACCAGGATATTTCCATATTTTTTCCTGTATTACAGCATTGCGTTCTCTAGAAATTTTCCCAACAATGATGGAAGGAAGTTTTACAGAAAAAGTTCTTGCGAATTTGATTTTTTCTTTGAGTTCAGCTTTTGAAACATCCAATATTTTTGAGAGTTCCAGGGTATCAAATACGGCGATATTTTCGGGGATGGCCATCAAATCGTAAACAGGTTGGTTGGAAACCAAGAGTTTTTGGTTACGATCATAGATGTATCCACGTTCAGGGTAAATCGAATTTTCAATTACAGCATTTCCATCTGAGAGGAGCTTGTAGGAAGAGTTGAGCAGTTGTAAGCTGATCAGCCTACCAATAAAAATTACAGCGGTTAAAAGAGTTACTACCGGTAAAAAAAATCGCCTAATCATTTTTCTCTTTGAATAATCCCAAGGAAATGTACACCAGTATAAAGGTAAAAAAAGATGTAAAAAGAGTATTTTTTAGAATGGTAATGATATTTTCAAAACTAAAGTAGACAACACTATAGAGCACCAAATGGTGTATTACCACCATCAACGATAGATATAGTAATCTTTGGTTAAGTAAACTTCCCTTAATCATACCCATAGGAACATCATAGTTTACACCAAAAGAGAACCTAATGATAAAAGGCCTTATGAAAGCTATGGTTAAGGTGGCGATGGTATGACCTCCCGATCCTTGTGTCAATAGGTCGAGCAATAGTCCCATCACAAAGCCCAAAATAATCAATAAAGTAGGGTTGCCATCCAAACGATAGACAAGGATGAATAAAAGGTAGAGGTTGGGATTGATGAATCCAAAAAAATTAATGTTGTTCAGCAAAAAGGCCTGCAGTAACAGCAGAAGTAAAAACTGAAAAATTGAAATTATATTATCGCGATTCATTTTTCAATTGATTGAGTTGATCCTTCTTTGTATTCTTTAAGACATAAACGAACTTTTTCTGCGTAAGATTGCTAAATAGCTCAACATCAATATCGTAATACCCTTCGAGTTCGGGTTTTTGAAAATTAAAAACTTTTCCAATTGGGATACCATGAGGGAAATAATCCGACATGCCACCGGTCACTATGGTGTCTCCCTCCATTACGGGGTTTAAGGTGGAAACATCATTCAATTTCATTCTATTGGGGTGTTTGCCTTGCCAAGATAGCGAACCGTATGCACCATTTTTTTTAAAACTAGCATTGATTTTTAAATCTCGGTGTAATATGGAAATCACACTAGAAAAATCGGCAGTAACCTGATTGACAATCCCCACAACGCCATCGCTGGATATTACTCCCATTTCTGTTTCAATTCCATCCTTGTATCCCTGATCTATTATCAAGTAATTTCTCGCACGATTATAACTGTTTTTGATGATTCTTGCACCCATAACCTGAAAAGCGAAAGTATCAATAGCCCTTTTTTTTGGGAATTTCTCTGTAAAATGGATCAATTCTAGAGTCTTGAGTTTAATATTTTCAGCAATTAGCTTTTCATTGTTCTTGGCAAGATCGAGGTAACTAGAAAGATTTTGCCCTGCCATATTGAATTTGCTAGAAAGTGACAGTGCTGTACTACCAAAAACAGATTGGTGGTAAAAGCTTCGTTGGTTTAAAAAAACAAGAGATATGATCAATAAACCCAAGTATATTAGGGTGTTTTTGTACTTAAGTAGGGCATTGATGAGCTGCCGCATAAGTCATTATTTGATCAATATAGTTTTATACCGCTCGATATTTTTTAAGGTGATTCCGGTTCCTCTTACAACGGCTTGCAAGGGGTCTTCTGCAATATAAACAGGTAAATCGGTTTTTCTGGAAAGCCTAACATCCAGTCCCCTGAGGAGCGCTCCGCCTCCCGCCAGATAAATTCCAGTATTATAGATATCGGCCGCCAACTCGGGTGGGGTTTGGGATAAAGCTTCCATGATGGCCTCTTCAATTCTTATAATGGACTTGTCCAGAGCCTTGGCAATTTCAGTATAAGAAATCATTGCTTGTTTGGGTTTTCCGGTAACCAAGTCTCTTCCTTGAACAGACATATCCTCGGGAGGGTTTTCAAGATCCTCAATCACGGAACCGATCAATATTTTTATTTTTTCGGCAGTACGCTCTCCCACGTATAGGTTGTGCTTACTTCTCATGTAGTTGACGATGTCATTGGTAAAAACATCACCCGCAATTTTGACCGATTTGTCGCATACGATCCCAGAAAGGGCAATAACCGCTATTTCGGTTGTTCCTCCACCGATGTCAACGATCATATTTCCTTTGGGTTGCATGATGTCTATACCTATTCCAATGGCCGCTGCCATGGGTTCGTGTATCAAATAGACTTCTTTACCATTGACTCGCTCTGCAGATTCTTTTACTGCTCTCATTTCCACTTCTGTAATTCCCGAAGGAATACAGATCACCATTCTTAGTGAAGGGGTAAAGAATCTTTTCTTGAGTGTGGGTATGCTTTTGATTAAGGTATTGATCATTTGCTCCGAGGCATTAAAATCAGCAATGACACCATCTTTTAAAGGTCTAATGGTCTTGATGTTTTCATGCGTTTTTCCATGCATCATGCTGGCCTCATGACCTATGGCAATGATCTTATTGGTTGTCCTGTCGATGGCCACTATAGACGGACTGTCTACAACTACTTTGTCATTGTGGATGATTAATGTATTTGCAGTGCCTAAATCTATCGCGATTTCCTCGATTAGGAGACCCATAACTTGTTAATTTTATTCGCAATAAAGTTATGAAAATTAATGCTTGAAATGACGTGTACCCGTAAAGACCATTGACAAATTATTTTGGTTGCAATAATCGATGGAAAGTTGGTCTTTGATAGACCCTCCCGGCTGTAGGATACTGTTGACTCCAGCTTTGTGAGCGATCTCCACACAATCAGGGAATGGAAAGAAAGCGTCACTTGCCATTACGGCACCATTCAGATCAAAATTGAAGTGTTTGGCTTTTTCAATGGCATGATTTAATGCGTCTACTCTCGAAGTTTGCCCCGTCCCAGAGGCTAGTAGTTGACCATTTTTCGCCAATACAATGGTATTTGATTTGGTGTGTTTACAAATTTTAGAGGCAAATATCAAATCCTCGATCTGTTGCGAATTGGGTTTGTTGTCAGTGATAAATTCCAGTTCCTCTGTAATATCTGTTTTGGAATCTCTGTCCTGAACCAGTATGCCGTTGAGGCAGCTTCTATAGGTGGTGGAGGGCAGTGGGGTGTCTTTTTGAACCAATAATATTCTGTTCTTTTTTCCTTTCAAAAGCTCCAAGGCATCTTCTTGGTAATGGGGAGCAATTACCACTTCGCAAAACAGGCTGTGGATTTCGTTGGCCGTATCCAAGTCAATGGTTTTATTGGTAATCAATACTCCTCCAAATGCAGACACAGGATCTCCAGCAAGTGCATCGACATAGGCTTCTTTGAGGGTGGAGCGGGTAGCAAATCCACAGGCATTATTGTGTTTAAGAATGGCAAAGCTGCAATTACCGTCATAAAATTCGAGCATGAGATTTACTGCTGCATCGATGTCTAAAAGGTTGTTGTAAGAAATTTCTTTCCCATGAATTTGCTCCAAAAGGTCGGATAATGGACCAAAAAAATGGCCTTTTTGATGAGGGTTTTCTCCATAGCGAAGGGTTTTGGCATCCTTTACACTCAACTTTAATACTTCCTCCTCTTGGTTGAAATGGTTAAAAATGGCAGCGTCGTAATGAGAAGAGGTTTGAAAAGCCTTGACGGAATACCTTTTTCTTTGATCTATATCAGGAGCACCATTAGATTGGATGAGAATATCCAGAAAATCTTTGTAATCGTTTTTGTCAGATACGCAAAAGGTGTCCTTAAAATTTTTTGCGGCAGCTCTTATGAGGGCAATTCCTCCTATATCTATTTTTTCGACAATTTCTTGTTCACTTCCACCTGCAGCAACAGTATCTTCAAATGGATATAAATCAACGATCACTAAATCGATTTGTGGGATTTCAAATTCCTCCAAAGCAGTTTGATCATCCGAAACTTCCTGACGGTTCAAAATTCCCCCAAATACCTTGGGGTGTAATGTTTTTACCCGTCCACCCAAAATGGATGGGTATCCCGTTACATCTTCTACTGCAACTACATCGTAGCCCAAATCGCAAATATATTTTTCCGTACCACCCGTGGAGTAAAAGGTAACCCCTTGAGAGCTTAGTTGATGAATGATGGGGGCCAAACCTGTTTTGTCAAAAACAGAGATGAGAGCAGATGAAATTTGTTTTTTACTCATTTATTTTTCTTAATCGATGAATATTTATTGGGATAAATGGATTTTTTTGATCCGACACAGATGCTTTTTTTAAGTAGTTTTGCATAAAAGAAACTGAACTCTAGGTAGAGACAAAAGTATTAAAAACATCATTGTCTAAAATTTAATTGACCCCTTATTTACAGTGTTTAATTAACCAAAAAAAGCCCACTTTTCAACAATGAAGCAGAATATAAAAATTTCGGGGATGACATGTGAAGGTTGTGTTTCCTCAGTGACCAAAAAATTGATGGGTTTGGATGAGGTTCAAGATCTTAAAATTGATCTCGCCAATGGAAGTGTAGTGATGGACGTTTTAAAAATACTGTCATTAGAAAAAATAACAGCAATTTTACCCCCCAAATACACTCCTTCGCATGAATCGAAATATGATGATAACCTTGCTTTGGAGTCCCCCTCAAAATTAAAACAACTCTTCCCGCTTTTCTTGATTTTTGTTTATCTGATTGCAGGTGCTGTACTCCTTCAAAAAAACATTTTCCGAATCACCAATTTTATGATTGATTTTATGGGACTGTTTTTTATCGTTTTCAGTTTTTTTAAATTTTTGGATTATAGGGGATTTCCCTCCGCTTTTGCGCAGTACGATCCATTGGCCAAAAGAAGCCTTTTTTATGCTAAGGCTTACCCTTTTATTGAGACCCTTTTGGGTTTGATGTTATTGTTGCGTTGGCAAATAAGTTTTGCTTTTATCGCCACCATTATAATCTTATCCATCACCACCGTTGGTGTTGTTTATTCCCTTTTTGATAAAAACAGAATCGATTGTGCCTGTTTGGGAACTGCTCTAAAGTTACCCATGACCGAGGCAACGCTGATAGAAAATATACTCATGCTTGTAATGGCAGTAGCCATGTTGTTTTACCAATTTGGATAAAATCCTTAAATTTGCACTATGAATGTAAGTAACATTAAAGCCTTTTTCTTTGCCTTGATTTTTTTAACTTCAAAAATCGGGCTGGCTTTGAATGTTCACTATTGTGGAGGACATATAGAGGAAATTGTTCTGGCCTGGAATGCCGAGGGTTGTGGAATGCCTTCGGAAAAATCCCAAGACTCGCGTCAGGGTTTTAACCTTGAAAAGAATCACTGCTGTCAGGATCAAACCATTTTTATCCAAAACAATGAACCCCAACAAAATACTGATTACGAAATTCAGCTTGGATATATTGGGATTTTACCAAACGATCCCTTCCAATTTGAAGCCTCAAAAACCATCTTTTTAAAGACGGTTTTTACCCAACCTAAACCTCAAGTACCCAGGAACAAAATCTTCCTGTTACATCAAAGCCTTATTTTTTACGGTTGATCCAAGGTTAAATACGCTTCTTATTTAACGTTGAATCTAACCCTAAAATCATGAAAAAATACATATTTATTGTATGTATTTCGTGGGGCGTGGTCTTTTCTCAAGACCCTCTCAATGGAATTGTACAATATCAAGAAAATAATAAAACATATCCCCTGACCGGAGCCAGTGTTTTTTGGCAAAATACTACCATTGGAACGGTTACGGGTCAGAATGGCACTTTCCAGTTGGAAAGAACACCAGAGACTGATTTATTAATTATCAGTTATGTCGGTTTTAAGACCGATACACTTAAAATACAAACGCCTTTTATCACTCACCAAATGATCCAAAATCAGGATGATGAATTGGACGAGGTTACTCTCACTCAGCGTCGGAAAGCTTCTCAAAAGTCTTTCATCGAGACACAAAACATCCTAAAGGTCAGCAGTGAAGAATTGCTTAAAGCGGCTTGTTGTAATCTTTCAGAAAGTTTTGAAACCAATCCGGCCATAGATGTAAATTTTGCAGATGCACTTACAGGAACCAAACAAATCAAAATGTTGGGTCTTTCGAGTCCTTACTTAATGATTTCGGAAGAAAATATTCCCATGGTTCGCGGAGCATCTCAGGCCTACGGACTGACCTTTACGCCCGGAACTTGGGTTGAAAGTATTCAAATCAGTAAAGGGGCAGGATCGGTAACCAATGGTTTTGAAAGTATTGCAGGACAGATCAATACCGAATTGAAAAAGCCACTGACCGATATCCCTTTCTTTCTTAATCTATTTGGCTCCATCAATGGCCGGTATGAGATGAACACGCATTTCAATCACAAAATAGATAAAAATTGGAGTACTGGCCTCTACCTTCATGGGAATAAAAGAACCCAAAAGTTTGACAACAATAATGATGGTTTTCTCGATCTTCCTGTTTCGGAACAAATCAATGTGATGAACCGTTGGCAATATACGGATATGGAAAAGGGATGGGTCAGTTTTTTGAGTTGGAGGTATATGAATGATGATAAACTATCAGGAACTTTAAACTTTAACCCTGAAATAGATCGGGGAATGAAAAATCGTTGGGGCAGTGAAATTAAAACCAAACGATTGGACGCCTCCTTTAAGTTGGGCTATGTTTTTCCTGAAACTCCCTATCAAAGTTTTGGTTTTCAAACAGCCTATAGCAGTCACGACCAGGATTCCTACTACGGATTACGAATCTATGACATCAATCAGCATAGTTTTTATACCAATTTGATTTTCAACTCGATTATTGGGAATACCCTCAATAAATTTAAAGTGGGGTTAAACTATAGTTTTGATGACTACGTTGAACAGGTCGATGGTGACTTATTCGGTAGGACGGATCGAAATGTGGGTAGCTTTTTTGAGTTTACCCACGATAACAATGATAACTTCAGTTGGATCGCAGGAATCCGAGTGGATTTTCACAATAATTTTGGTAGTTTTTTAACGCCAAGGATTCATTTTAGATACGTTCCGCTTGAGGATCTTGTCATTAGGCTATCGGCGGGGAGCGGGAGAAAGGCGGCCAATATTTTTGCGGAAAATCAAACGCTGTTCGCGACCAATAGAGCGATTAATATTCAATCCTCTCAGGGGAAAATTTACGGCCTTCATCCCGAAAAAGCGTGGAACTACGGATTGGGTCTGTCAAAATCATTTTACATCAGAGATCCCCACCAAATCACTCTTTCTGCCGATTATTACACTACCCATTTTACGGATCAGGTAGTCGTAGATTGGGAAAAGCCTCGTCAAATTTCTTTTTATAACTTAGAGGGACGAAGTTATGCAAAAAGTTTTCAGTTGGAATTGGATTATTACTATCGAAACTTTTTGAATTTCAGAGCGGCATACAAAAATTACGATGTGCAAGTGGACTATAAAAGTGGACTCATGCAAAAACCATTGTTGGCCAAGAATCGCTTTTTTGCCAATTTGGGTTGGGAAAGCAAAACCAGTTCGAGCGGAAAACAGTGGCGATACGATCTAACCCACCATTATGTTGGGGCGCAGCGATTGGTTTCCAATTTGATTGATAATCCCAGAGGTTATTCGCCCAATTATTCACTTTGGAACACCCAGTTGACCCGTGTTTTCTCCAAAAAATTTGAAGTATATTTGGGAGGAGAGAACATAGGAAATTACAGACAATCGTCTCCCATTATTGGATCTGATGATTCTTTTGGAGCCGACTTTGATGCGGCACAGATTTATGCCCCCATTTTTGGCGCGATGGTTTACTCCGGTTTAAGACTCAAAATTTAATCCTAATTATTAATTTAAATATCATGAAAAAAATCCTAATCTTATTGCTTGCCTTACCATTGGGAATGGTGGCTCAAGAAAAACAGAAAAAGAACACCGAAACACAATTTACGGTTCATGGCAATTGTGAAATGTGTGAAAAGAGAATTGAAAAAGCGGCCCTCTCCATCAAGGGAGTCAAATCGGCCAATTGGGACATTCCTTCCAATCAAATCAGTTTGATCTACGATCCAAGAAAAGTTGACTTGAAAACGATTCATATGGGCATCGCAGACCAAGGACACGACACTTCAGAGGCTACAGCCAATGAAGAAGATTATGAAGAACTGCCCAAATGTTGTCAGTATGACAGGAAAGAATGAAAAATAAAAAAACCTGCTTGAAAAAGCAGGTTTTTTTTATTGATGAATAATGGATTACATCATTCCGGGCATTCCGCCACCACCGCCCATGGGGGGCATGGCTGGTGCCTCTTCTTTGATATCGATCAAAGCACATTCTGTTGTTAGAATCATTCCAGCGACTGAAGCTGCATTTTCCAAAGCAACACGAGTTACTTTTTTAGGATCAATGATTCCTTCTTTAAGCATATCTACAAAAGTGCCTTCTTTGGCGTTGAAACCGAAGTTTTCTCCGCCTTCTAGTACTTTGGATACGACCACTGACCCTTCTCCACCGGAGTTTTCAACGATGGTTCTCAACGGAGATTCTATGGCTTTGTGGATGATTTGAACCCCTGTACCTTCATCTGCATTGTCAGATTTAAGTTTAGAGAGACTCTTCTGAGTATTCAAAAGAGCAACTCCACCACCAGCAACAATTCCTTCTTCTACCGCTGCTCTGGTAGCGTGAAGTGCATCGTCCACACGGTCTTTCTTTTCTTTCATTTCCACCTCAGAGGGAGCGCCTACATAAAGTACGGCTACACCTCCTGAGAGTTTGGCCAAACGTTCTTGTAGCTTTTCTCTGTCATAATCAGAGGTTGTGGTTTCAATTTGAGATTTGATTTGATTCACTCTACCTTGGATCATTTCACTTTCACCAGCACCATTAACGACCGTTGTATTGTCTTTGTCGATGGTTACTTTTTCGGCAGAGCCCAACATATCAATGGTGGTGTTTTCGAGTGTAAAACCTCTTTCCTCAGAAATTACCGTTCCGCCAGTCAAAATGGCGATGTCTTCAAGCATTGCTTTTCTGCGGTCACCAAAACCGGGAGCCTTTACAGCTGCGATTTTCAATGCACCTCGTAGTTTATTGACAACTAATGTAGCCAACGCTTCACCATCAACATCCTCTGCAATTACGATTAGGGGTTTTCCGGATTGAGCAACAGGCTCTAGAACAGGTAAAAGATCTTTCATAGCAGAGATCTTCTTATCGTACAATAAGATGTAGGGAGATTCAAGATCGGCCTCCATTTTCTCAGAATCTGTTACAAAGTAAGGAGAGAGGTATCCACGATCAAATTGCATTCCCTCCACAACATCTACATAAGTATCTGTTCCTTTGGCTTCCTCAACAGTGATTACACCTTCTTTACCTACTTTCTCAAATGCTTCGGTAATCAAACTTCCGATGGTATCATCGTTGTTGGCAGATATACTGGCTACTTGTTTTATTTTTTCTGAGGCATTCCCCACTTCTACAGATTGTTTTCCCAAAGAATCTACGATGGCATTTACTGCCTTATCGATTCCTCTTTTCAAGTCAAGTGGATTGGCTCCGGCGGCAACGTTTTTCAAACCTTCCTTGACAATGGCTTGTGCCAAAATGGTTGCGGTAGTGGTACCGTCTCCAGCCAAGTCGTTGGTTTTGGAAGCTACTTCCTTAACCATTTGAGCTCCCATGTTTTCGAGTGCATCCTCTAATTCTATTTCCTTGGCGACAGTCACTCCATCCTTGGTGACTTGAGGAGCACCAAAAGATTTGCCGATGATTACGTTTCTTCCTTTGGGACCTAGGGTGACTTTTACAGCATTTGCCAGTGCGTCAACACCGCGTTTTATGCCATCCCGTGCTTCTAAATCGAATTCTATTTTTTTTGCCATTTTATTTGATTTTTTCTATTAAACAATTGCTAGTATGTCACTTTCTCTCATGATCATATAATCCGAACCGTCGTGTTGAAGTTCGGTACCGGCATATTTGCCATAAAGCACATGATCCCCTACTTTAACTGTTACGGGGTTTTCTGTTGTTCCTGGGCCAACAGCGACCACGGTTCCTTTTTGAGGTTTTTCTTTGGCAGAATCAGGAATAATGATTCCAGAGGATGTTTTGGTTTCTGCAGCAGCAGGCTCTATTAATACGCGATCTGCTAGAGGCTGAATATTTACTTTACTCATCGTTAATTTTTTTTATTTTAATTTTCATATAATTTTCACAAATCATGCCAAGTACAAAAGCTATGACAAATTGTAGGGAAACGGGATTAATGCTGACAGTATGGCACAAAGACTATTCTACAGAATCGTCTTGGGGTACTTCGGGAATGGTTTCGGGTAAGGTTTCAGGGATCACCTCTGGAATAGGTTGTTCTACTGCATTGTCTTGCAAAAGACGGGAATCCGAGCTTCCATTACCAGTTCCTAATGATATATTTGAAAGTAGAATGAGCACTAGCAAAAGACCAGCAAGTAACCAAGTGCTACGATCCAAAAAATCAGAGGTCTTTTGAACTCCCCCCATTTGTTGTCCACCACCACCAAAAGATGAAGACAGCCCACCACCTTTGGGGTTTTGAACCATTACTACTAACACGAGTAGAAAACAAACAAAAATGATTAAAGCGATGAAGATCGAAAAGCTTCCCATAATATTTTATTGTTGTTGCAATTTCCTGATTTTCTGAATTTGCCCTGCAAAGAAAACATTTTTTTCTGGATATTTCAAACTTAAAATCTTGTAGGCACTAATGGCTTTTTTATACTTTTTTTGTCTGACCAGAACTTTGGCCAGCGTCTCGGTCATCAACTCCTCAGAATTAAATTCTTGTTTCAGCACTGATTCAACCGCTTCGGCCTTTGCTACGGGCGATATTTTGGGGTCGGCTTCAATGAATCGATCGATGATGGGTAACTTATCACTCAAAGGATTCTCTTTCTTAGTTTCCTTGTGCTCGATATTTTGATTTTCTTCGGTGAATTGAATCCAGTCTAAAAAATTCATTTTAAGATCTCTAGAGATATCTTCTGATTTTATGGACTGTGATTTTGATTTTATTACCGCTTTTTCTTTTGAGGGTATTTGTGGGTCTTTTTTAATTAATGGAGGTTTTTCTGCCTTTTTAGTTTGCTTTTTTTTGGGTTTTGTTTTTTGCTTCGCAGTATTTTTTGAGAAGACTTTCTCTTTTGGTTCAGTTGCCTTTTTGGGTTTTTCTTCAGGGACTTCTTTATCCTTAGAAGTTGACTCTATTTCCACAACCAAAACATCTCCGTTTTTTATCAATTCAAATTTAGATTCGATATTTTGCTTTAGCACACCTCTGTCTGCGGTATAAAGTGCCAACTGGTTGAGGGCAATATTTAGGTCATTTTTGTTTTGATCTTTAAGGGACTTGGTGTAGAAAAATCGCGGTAGCTGGAAATAGGGATATTTTTCGATAAGGAGTGCCATTTTAGAAACCAAGACCTCATCTTGGGAATCATAATTTTCAACCAACTTATCGAATGTTTCTCTGTTCATTGGGCTTACCACTTGGCCAGTGTTTCATTAAAGATATCTTGAGTAATTCTCTCAAATATTTCGTCGTGCGCTGGACCTTGAATATCATAAAGTTGTTTTTCTGCTGGAAAGTCATAAAAAAATGAAAACTTTCTTTCGAAATCGTCTTCTTCGTTATTGGTATTGAAATAGCGAAGATTAACACTCATGGTCAGTCGGTTCTGTGCGGCTGTTAGATTTGCAGTGGAGGTCATGGGGGTGATACTGTATTGGGTAATTTCTCCCTCATAAACCAAATCACCACCTGAGTTAACCAAATTCAGATTGGTTTGCCCTAAAATAATGTCTTGAAGTGCTAGGGTGAAATCTCTATCCAATCCTGGCTCGACCGTAGAACCTGGCCTACTACCCGCTTGGTTTTCAAAAAAATTGACTTGAAAAGTCGATGCACCAATAGGAATGGATGCACCTGTAAAGGAATAGATTCCGCAAGCTTGCACACCCAAAAGTAATACCGATAGAAGGGGGAGTAATAGTCTATTCATTTTCTTCATCTTGGAGGTCAAACTGTTTGATTTTTCGGTAGAGGGTTCTTTCTGAAATACCCAATTCTTTTGCTGCTATTTTTCTTTTACCATTACTTCTTTTCAAGGCTTGCTTGATCATTTCAATTTCTTTCTCCAATAAAGATAAGGGTTCCTCTTCAATTACCGTTTCGGCATAATCGTATTGGTTGATTGGGGGTGGACTGCTGTGAGTTTGCGGTTTACTCTCTGGAGTGATAAATTCTACCGCTTTATTTTCGTCGTCTAGCTCACCATAAATTTTTTTGATCAGTTCGGGATTATTTTTTTGAACCGATGTCATGTTTTCATTTTCCATCAATTCATGGGTGAGTTTTTTCAAATCATTAAGGTCATTCTTAATGTCAAAGAGAACCTTGTAAAGAATTTCCCTTTCAGAGGAGAAATCAGCCTCTTTGTCCGATCGGTCAATCACTGCTGGTAGTTGTGATCCCATGTTGGGGAGATAGTTTCTCAGAGTATTGGCATTGAGTATTCTGTTTTTTTCTAAAACAGAGACTTGTTCTGCGATGTTTCGTAATTGTCGAATATTACCACTCCATCGGTATTGCTCTAAAACCTTTTGTGCATCATCATCTAGCCTTAGGGTTGGCATTTTGTATTTTTGAGCAAAATCAGCGGCAAATTTTCTGAATAAAAGTGATATGTCTTCCTTTCTTTCTCTTAGTGGAGGTAAGTGGATTTCAACAGTACTTAGTCGATAGTAAAGGTCTTCTCTGAATTTTCCTTTTTTGATGGCTTCATTCATTTTCACGTTGGTGGCTGCAACGATTCTTACATCTGTTTTTTGAACTTTTGAAGATCCCACTTTCATGAATTCACCGTTTTCTAATATTCTCAGAAGCCTAACCTGTGTTGGTAAGGGGAGTTCTCCTACTTCGTCGAGAAAGATGGTTCCACCATCGGCTACTTCAAAATAACCACTTCTGGAAGTAGTGGCTCCTGTAAATGCTCCTTTTTCGTGGCCAAAAAGTTCACTGTCAATGGTGCCCTCAGGAATGGCACCACAGTTTACGGCGATGTATTTGGCGTGTTTTCTGGGTGAAAATTGATGGATTATTTTTGGAATATTTTCTTTCCCTACTCCACTTTCACCGGTCACCAGAACGGTAATTTCCGTTGCAGATACTCGTAAGGCTTTTTCCAGAGCTCTGTTGAGCCCGTCATCGTTGCCGATGATTCCAAAACGCTGTTTGATGTTTTGTACGGATTCCATAATATCAAATTGATGATGAGAGACCCAGTGCGTTTCCGATCAAAGTAGCAGAGGTCACCTCTTCAATCTTTACGTCAACGAAATCTCCTACCTTGTATTTTTCTTTTGGGAAAACAGCTACAGTATTCTGGCTGGTTCTCCCACTCCAAAATTCGTTTGATCTTTTTGAGCTTTTTTCGATCAAAACACAGACTGTTTTTCCTATAAATTGTTGGGTTCTGTATTCACTGTGCACTCTTTGCAAGTCAATGATTTCTTGGAGTCTTCTTTTTTTGGTGGACTCTGGGATGTCGTCTTCAATTTTTTTGGCGGCCAAGGTGCCTGGGCGTTCGGAGTAGGCAAACATAAAACCAAAATCATATTTTACATACTCCATCAAGCTCAATGTATCTTGATGATCTTGCTCTGTTTCTGATGGGAAACCAGCAATCATATCATGAGAAATGCCACAATCGGGGATGCTTTTACGAATGTTGTCGATCAGTTCAAAGTACTCTTCTCTACTGTGTTGTCGATTCATTTTGTTGAGTATAGCGTTGCTTCCAGACTGAACAGGGAGATGAATATAATTACAAATGTTGTCGTATTTGGCCATGGTGTGGATGACATCAATCGACATGTCTTGAGGATTAGAAGTAGAGAAACGAATTCTTATATGGGGTTGGGCTTTGGCTACCAATTCCAAGAGATTGGAGAAGTTGACCGCTGTTTTTTGTTGAAGAGGGCTGGCTTTTGAAAAGTTTTTTTTCAGTCCACCGCCATACCAGAGGTAACTGTCTACATTTTGACCCAATAGTGTAATTTCTTTGTATCCATTTTGCGACAATTGTGTAATTTCCTCCAATATACTTTTAGGATCACGACTTCTTTCTCTTCCCCTAGTAAATGGAACTACACAAAAAGTACACATATTGTCACACCCCCTTGTAATAGTAACAAAAGCGCTTACACCGTTTGTAGCCAATCTCACAGGAGCGACATCACCATAAGTTTCTTCTTTGGATAGGATCACATTCACGGCTTCTCTCTCAGCCTCGGCCTCTTTCAATAAATTAGGAAGGTCTTTATAGGCATCGGGCCCAACAACGATATCGACCATTTTTTCCTCTTCGAGGAATTTGTGTTTTAAGCGTTCTGCCATACAGCCCAATACCCCTATTTTGAGATCTTTGTTCTTTCGTTTAAGTCCATTAAAAAGTTCCAGCCTTTTTCTAACAGTTTGTTCTGCTTTTTCTCTGATAGAGCAGGTGTTTACCAAAACCAAGTTGGCATTTTCCAATTTTTCGGTGAGTTCATAACCTTCTTGACTCAATATGGAAGCGACAATTTCACTATCAGAAAAGTTCATTTGACAACCATAGGATTCGATATAAAATTGCTTTTGAGCTTTGGGTACAGTATCCTTTACATTTGACAAAACACCAGTATTAGCGGACGAATCCTCCTTTGTGAGGGGAACGCCGTTAAAAGCATATGGATATTTTGTAGATATTTTTGTCATTCTATGTGAGGATCAATTATTCTGATACAAATATAATTAAAACTGCCTTTTTGTCATGTTTAAGTCAGTGTTTAATTTATGAATTTGAAAGCAGAGAGGAGTTTGTTGAAAGTTGGATTCTTTGGGTGTAAATTTCAAAAACGTTGATCATACAGGAGACGGATTTAGACGCATCGAGTGAAACATCATCTTTTGATGAATTTCAAAATTTTACAACAGTTCGGCGTCTTTAATAGGAGTGTTAAAAAAAAACTACATAATTTTGCTTTCGAAAAAAATGAATATATGGCCAGTAATCTTGTAATCGTAGAATCACCTGCAAAAGCAAAAACCATCGAGAAATTTCTCGGGAAAGATTTTAAGGTTGCCTCCAGTTATGGCCATATTGCAGATCTTCCTTCCAATGAGTTGGGGGTTGATGTTGACAAAGATTTTTCTCCAAAATACATTGTTTCCTCAGAGAAAAAGAAAGTAGTCAGTGAATTGAAGTCATTGGTAAAAAAAATGAAAACGGTATGGCTGGCCAGTGATGAAGATCGTGAGGGAGAGGCCATTGCTTGGCATCTGGCCAATACTTTGGACTTGAAATCAGACAACACTAAAAGAATTGTTTTCAATGAAATTACCAAAACTGCTATCCTGGATGCCATTGAAAATCCCAGAGATATCAATTACAATTTGGTAAATGCCCAACAGGCCAGAAGAGTACTCGATCGTTTGGTGGGCTATGAATTGTCCCCTGTTTTGTGGCGTAAGGTCAAAGGAGGCTTGTCCGCAGGGAGAGTTCAGTCAGTTTCCGTAAGACTTATCGTCGAGCGAGAACGCGAGATCAATGCCTTTGTGCCACAACAAACTTTTAAGACACAGGCGATTTTTTCTACCCAACAAAATAAATCGATCAATGCTCTGCTTTCCAAAACTTTTGATTCGTCCGAAGCAACAGAAGCTTTTTTAAACCTGAATAAGTCGGCGACTTTTAAAATTGATGCCATTGAAAAGAAACCGGCATCCAAAAGTCCAACAGCTCCATTTACAACCTCTACGCTTCAGCAAGAGGCGGCTAGAAAACTTTATTTTTCAGTCAGTAAAACCATGAATATGGCACAGCGACTGTATGAAGCTGGTTTGATTACTTACATGAGAACAGACAGTGTGAATTTGTCCAAAGAAGCCCAACAAAGTGCATTAAAGCAGATTGAAAAACACTATGGAGAAGCCTACCAAAAACCCAGAAAATACAAGGTAAAAAGCAAGGGAGCACAAGAGGCTCACGAAGCGATAAGACCCACAGATTTCAGTAAGGCCAAAGTCAATTTAGATTACGACCAATCCCGTTTGTATGAATTGATTTGGAAAAGAGCCATAGCATCGCAAATGAGTGATGCAAGATTGGAGCGCACCCAATATAAAATTGTAGCCAGTACCCATTCTGAAAAATTTGTAGCCAAAGGAGAGGTCATTACATTCGATGGTTTTCTAAAGGTTTATTTGGAAGGGGTAGATGAAGAGTCTGACGAACAAAATGATTTGTTACCAGCGGTGAAAGAAGGGGAGCTACTCCACCTAAAATCCATGGAGGCCAATCAAAGATTTTCACGACCTCCCTACCGTTTTACAGAAGCTTCATTGGTCAAAAAGTTAGAGGAATTAGGGATTGGACGTCCTTCAACTTATGCCCCTACGATTTCAACCATACAAAACAGAAAATATATTGAAAAAGGAACTTCAGAGGGAGAATATCGTTCCTATACTCAATTGCAATTGGTCGACAACGAAGTCATTTCTAAATCTTTGAAAGAGAAGGTAGGAGCCAATAAAGGAAAACTAGTTCCCACGGATGTAGGAATTATTGTCAATGATTTTTTGGTCGCCAACTTTACCAATATTTTGGATTACAGTTTTACAGCCAAAGTAGAGGAAAGTTTTGATCAAATTGCAGATGGGTCAGAAAACTGGACCAGTATGATTAAAGGTTTTTATGATGGTTTTCACAAGACAGTAGATTTTGTAAAGGAAAATGCTACCAGAGAGTCTGGTGAACGAATTTTGGGGAACGATCCCAAGTCGGGTAGGGTGGTTAAAGTAAGATTGGGACGTTTTGGGCCTATCGCTCAAATTGGTGAACCCGAAGATGAGGAAAAACCCATTTTTGTGAGTCTAGCTCCAGGACAGCAATTGGAATCTCTAGAGCTTGAAGATGCACTGGAACTGTTCAAGTTGCCCAAGTCGATAGGAACGTATGAAGATCAAGAAGTTACAGTAAATAACGGAAGATTTGGTCCCTATGTCAAATTTCAGGATATGTACGTTTCCTTACCCAAAGGAGAGGATCCCATGTCAGTCGAATTGGATAGAGCCAAAGCTTTGATTGAAGAAAAAAGAGCCGCAAATGCCCCGATTTATACTTTCGATCAACTACCAGTTATAAAAGGTAAAGGACGTTTTGGACCTTTTTTAAAGTGGAACGGACTCTTTATAAATGTCAATAAGAAATATGATTTCGACAATCTAACAAATGAAGAAATTGAGACCTTGATCAAAGAAAAAATACAAAAAGAAAAAGAAAAGTTGATCAAAGAGTGGCCAGAGGAAGCCATCAGAATCGAAAAGGCAAGATGGGGAAGATCCAATATCATCAAGGGCAGTAAAAAGGTTGAATTGGGAAAAGATATTGATCCCACCAAAATAACCCTTGAAGCCGCAATTAAATATTTAAAGCCCAAAACGGCCAAAAAGAAAAAATGAGCCTTGAATCTTTAGTTCCTGTTTCAGAAGAGGCCCTTGCTTCTATGGTATTACACCCGAAGCAGGCTTTGGGAAAAAATATTGAGATTCACACCGAACAGCAGGGTTTTCCCGAACTGAAAGATTCAAGCATCGCCATTATAGGGATTTCTGAAATCAGAAATGCTTTTTTTGCAACCTCAGCATACAAACTCGAGGATTTTAGAAAGTCATTTTACCAACTTTTTCCAGGAAATTGGAATTTTAAAATCTGTGATTTGGGTAATTTGCCCAATGGTGCCAGCCCGGAGGATACCTATTTCGCTTTAAAAGAAATTTGTATCCATCTTAGACAGTTCAACATTGTCACCATTGTGATTGGAGGGAGTCACGATCTTATTTTTCCTATGTACCAATCCTATCAAGACAATAGTCAACTGGTTAATATCGTATCGGTAGACAATCAATTTGATTTTTCTCAAGAGGAGGAATTGATCTCAGGCAGATCCTACATGAGCCGAATCATTATGGATCAGCCCAATTTCTTGTACAATTTCACCAATTTGGGATTTCAAAGCTACTATATCGCTCAAGAGGAATTGGATTTGATGGAAAAACTTCACTTTGATTCCCTTAGGTTAGGTGTTTTGTTGGATGACGTTGCCCAATCCGAACCCTTTTTTAGAGATGCCAATATCGCTGGATTCGATATGAAATCACTCCGTTGGCAAGCCTCAAACCACCCCTCTGGCCCTCCCAATGGGATCGATGCTAGAACCATTTGTGCTCTTGCTAGATATGCAGGAATTAGTGACCGTATGGAATTATTTGGCGTTTTTGAACTTCTAAACACGACTGTTTCTCATCAATTGTTGGCTCAAATTGTATGGTATTTTATTGAAGGTTTCAGCAGTAGATATGATGAATATCCAGTATTGACCAGTAGTGGCTTTACAAGATATACCGTAGCTTTATCCGATATGGAGATGGTTTTTTATCAAAGTGAGAAAAGTAATCGATGGTGGATTGAAATAATAAATCAAAGCTATCTGAATAATAAAAACAAAACAACTACGTTATTATCTTGCACGCACAAAGATTATTTGGATGCATGCAGTGATAAAATCCCCGATAAATGGTGGAAGGCGACAAAAAGAATTTAGTTAATCGTTTGAAATTTTAATTCTTATTTTTGCCATGTAAGCCTCAGGGGAATGTAGATTTTGATTGAGAAACAATAACATAGTGAAAAAATATTTAGTTTTACACTTATTTAATAAACATCTCCCTTCACCAATTGTGATGAAAAGACTTCTTATACTTTCTTTAGTAGTATTTACTGTTTTCAGCTGTGGTAAGAAAAACAGAGGTGAATTAATAGGGGTAAAACAAAAAAAATGGTTTCCCGAAAAACCATATGGGATGACCCTAATAGATGGAGGAGCATTCATTATGGGTAAGTCTGATGAAGACGTTGCCCGTTTGAACAATGCAGCCGCCAGAACTGTGACGGTTCCTTCTTTCTACATGGACGAGACAGAAATTACCAACGGTGAATATCGGCAGTTCGTGTATTGGGTAAAAGACTCTGTGACTATGGCACTACTTGCAAGAAAAGCAGACGAATTAGAATTGGGAGAGGAAAACAAAGACGGTATAGGAGAATTTTCTTTTAAAGATGCCGACACCTCTAAATTGAGTGAATTTCAGAAGTACATGCGCACTAATTATTACGACTTGAGTGAGGATATGTATGCGGGAAGACCGCTTAACTGGGATAATGACGTTTATTGGGAAACAGGTGATTATCCAGATCAAGCTTATTCAGAAGTCATGGACTCCATGTACCTTCCTCCAGACTTGTGGTACAATGGAGAGATGAAGATAGATGTATCCAAATTAGTATACAAATACACTTGGTTTGATGCCGAGGCAGCGGCAGCTGAATCCAAAAGAACACGTAATAAATTTATTGATCGCAAACCTTATATCAAACAGGAAGAAATTCAAATATATCCTGATACTACAGTTTGGATCAAAGACTTTATATACTCCTACAATGAGCCTATGCACAACGAGTATTTCTCGCATCCAGCATTTCAAGACTATCCCGTCGTTGGAATTTCATGGTCACAAGCCGTTGCATTTTGTAATTGGAGAACACATTTTAAAAACAGTTATCAAAAATCTAAAGGAAAGCCTCTGGTGAATAATTTCAGACTTCCCAGTGAAGCAGAGTGGGAATATGCTGCCCGAGGCGGTATCCCATCAGGAACTTATCCTTGGGGTGGACCATATTTACTTAACGATAGAGCTTGTTTTCTGGCCAATTTCAAGCCTTTACGAGGAGATTATGCAGCTGATCAAGCGGTTTATACCGTTGAAGCCAAATCATATTTGCCTAATGATTTTAATCTTTTCAATATGGCTGGTAATGTTGCAGAGTGGACCAGCTCTTCATACGATTCTGGGGCCTATGAATATGTGGCTTCACTCAATCCAAACATGTCCATAAAAACCGAATCACGAAAAGTTGTTAGGGGTGGATCATGGAAAGATGTCGCTTATTACTTAAGGGTAAGCTCTAGGGATTATGAATATTCCGATACAGCTCGAAGCTATATTGGATTCAGAACTGTTCAAGATTATCTTGGAACTTCCAAGGTTAAGATCAAATAAATTTATATTTTTAAATCATTATAACTATAACACTATATTAAAATGGATGACAAATTATTAAAAAAAAGATTGAAAGGTAAAGTTGCAATGCACATGCTGTTTGGTTTAGGAGGTGCAGTTGTAATTATAGGTGCACTTTTTAAGATTCTTCACCTAGAGATAGGTCCCATTACGGGAGGTTTAGTACTTGGATTGGGTCTTGGAACAGAGGCTTTAATTTTTACCGTTGCCGCATTAAATACGGGTGAGATCAAAGAAGAACACGACGACTATGTTAAGAAAGTCAAAGGTGGTGGTGCCAAAACTGCCTCTAAAGGAGGAGAAGAAGGACTTTCTTCTAAGATTGACGAAATGCTCAAAGAAGCCAAGCTCGACGTAGCATTGATGAACAATCTTACTAAAAGCATCAAAAATCTAGAAGCATCAGCACAGGCATTATCGCCAGCTGCCGAGGCGGCTTCGTCTTCCGAAACTTACAGCCAACAATTGTCTGTTGCTGCCCAAAAATTGGAGCAACTCAATCAAGTTTATGCAATGCAAATAAATTCAGCGGGCAACAATTCGGACTTCAATGATCAAGTTGCTGAAAATGCTGCAAAGCTTAAGCAACAAATGGAAGCATTATCTTCTAATCTTGCAGCTTTGAATCAAGTGTACAACGGTATGCTTAATGCGATGAACAAAAACTAGGATAGGACATGGCTGGAGCAAAAGAAACACCCAGGCAGAAACTCATTAGTTTGATGTATTTGGTATTCATCACCATGCTTGCTTTGAACGTAAGTAAGGAAGTTTTAGATGGATTTGGCCAGATGTATGAAAAAATTAGTGATGCCAATTCTAGGGTGGATGAAAGTAACGATGCAATTTTCGAAAATATCGAGATCAATGCCAAAGAAAAAGGAGGCAAATGGGTCGGTCATTTGAGAACTGCGAAGCAGATCAAAGAAGAATCAGATGCCTTTTATTCAAGGATTACTGAGATCATGACACAGATTACCGAAAAGCAAAGAGAAAAAGATCCTGAGTTGAAAGAATACGCTCAAATGGATAAAGGAGAGGCTCTCGATGTAATCTTTTTTAAGGAAGGATCAGACAAAGAGGCTGCAGAGTTCATTGACATGATCAATGAATACAAAATGCACGTGATTCAAGTATTTGGTAGTCAATATCCCGAATACATTGAGATGGTCGAAGCTCGTTTTTTCACGGGTGACGAAAATGGAAATATTCAAAATAGAGACGGAATCGATGAGAAATGGCTTAATGCTAATTTTCAAGGTTTCCCTCTTGTTTCCTCACTGGCAAAATTTGCCATGATGCAAAACGATATCCGTCAAACCGAACATGATGTGTTTGCAACATTGATGGGTAAGGAGCTTAAAATGTCTTCGAGCGTAAACGAGTCTAACTACATAAGCTTGTTAAAAACCGAGAAAGGTGCTTATTATCAAGGGGAAACTTTTGACGGAAGTATTGTATTGGGTAGAAAAGGTGGAGCACAAAACCCAAATAGTGTAGATTTAAAAATTGATGGGAGAAAACTTCAGGAAAAAGATTATGATCTAATTGCTGGAGGAATCAAGCTTAAGGTTTCTGCTGGGAGTCCCGGTGATCATGAAATCAAAGGTAATTTGATATTCCTTAACGAAGGTGTTGAGTCGAAAATCCCCGTAAATCAATCATTTGCAGTAATATCCAAACCCAATTCTGCAGTTATTTCTGCCGATAAAATGAATGTAGTTTACAGGGGAGTTGAAAATCCTATGACCATATCCATTCCCGGTATTCCAGATAATAAAGTGTCTGCTTCTGCACCTGGACTTAAAAAATTTAGGGGAAGTAAATACAACATGGTACCAGGAAAAGGTAGAGAAATTAAAATTTCTGCTAGTGGAACTTTGCCCGATGGACAAAGGGTTACAACCACATCTAAATTTAGAATTAAGGACATCCCTGCGCCTCAAGGAACTGTGAGAAAACAAACTGGATCGGTAACCATTCCCAAGTCCAGTTTGGAGATTTCCAGTATCGGAGCAGTATTGGAGGATTTTGACTTTGATATTACCCTCAAAACGGTAAGTTTTAAATTCAAAGTTCCGGGACAACCCACCATCAGTATCAATGGAAACAAACTGGATTCCAGAGCTAAAAGTGCCCTCAGTAGAGCCAAAGCTGGTCAGTCTGTTCAAGTTTTTGATATTAAAGTGGTTAACCCTAAAAATCCATCTTATAAATTCAAGAAAATTTCACCTGTAATTTGTCAGTTGGTCAACTAATTCTTTAAGTCATGAGCCGAGCTTTAAAACTGTTTTCATTAATCATCTTAACCCTAGGGGGAATCAATTCTTCCTGTGGACAAGCCAATCTGTTGAACGCCAGAGTGCCTCAAGATGTTGGAAACCTTAATGACCAACAGAAAGAAGCTAATGATGAAACACCCTTGGCTTATGGTTTTGTTGATGATCGAGATGTGATGTGGTCTAAGACCGTTTGGGAAATTATCGATTTGGATGAAAGGGTAAACTTCCCGTATTATTATCCGACCGATACCCTTAATTTAGGTCCCGACAGAAGATCTCTTTTTGATGTACTTAAAAAGAATTTGAGTAATAGCAATATCAAGGAAGTTTATAAATCTGCTTATTTTCAGGAAAAACTCACCTATGAGGAAATCCAGGAACGACTGGTAGCGGTTGACACTACCGATGCAGGCTATGAACAATTTAATGCAGATGGCTTTGTTGACCCACAGTTTATTGAGCGAAGACGAATTACTGCTGCCGAAATCAGACAATATAAAATAAAAGGTACATGGTATTTCGATAAGCGACTCGGTGAACTTAAATATCGACTGCTTGCCGTTTGTCCGGTTGCACCTGATGTTGCTGTTAAGACCCTGGCCGGTGAGGAAGAGGATTTGGTTGAACTCTTTTGGGTTTGGTTTCCAGATGCAAGGACATCTCTAAATACAAGCAAGGTGTTCAACAGTAGGAATTCCTCCCAGCCCATCACTTACGATCATATGCTTAATTCCAGAAGGTTTAATTCGACCATCTATAAGGAAGAAAATGTGTATGAGGACAGAGAGGTGAAAGATTATATCTATGAGGATGCCTTAAGGATGCTACTGGAATCTGAAAGGATTAAATCTGTCATTCGAGATTACGAACAAGACATGTGGAACAACTAATTTGAAATTCCTATAAATTTAAAGCGTTATCATATGATAACGCTTTTTTTGTTTATAATAATACTATGATTTAAATAATCCTTCATCATTAAAGGTGACATCTGACCCCAAAAAATAATAAAATTAACATATGAAGGTAGATACATTAATTGTTGGTTTTGGTGTTGCTGGTTTCAATTACGCGGAGCAATTGCGCATCCAAAAGAAAAGTTTTATCGTCATGGCTCCGGATGAAGAAAGTGCTTCTCACCTTGCCGCAGGTATTGTCAATCCTACAGTTTTAAAACGTTTTAATCCCGTCTGGAAAGCAGCAGCTTTTTTAGAGTATGCACTTCCCTTTTATTCCAATTTAGGGGAACAGATTCAAACTCAAGTCATCCATCCATTGCCCATTTACAGAATCTTTAATAGTATTCAGGAAAAGAATGATTGGGGTGTTGCAGCTTCAAGAATTTCACTCGAAAAGTATTTGAACAAACAATTGATTTCCGAGGATCAATTCCCAGAGGTCAGAGCCCCATTCGCTTTCGGTGAGGTGATCCAAAGCGCTAGAGTGGATACCAAAAAGCTATTGAGTCACTACATTCAAAAAATTATCCCCAATCAATTCCTGTCAGAAAAATTTGACCACAAGACCATGACCCACGGGGAATGGATTGGATATAAAGACATCCAAGCCCGTCAGATTGTATTTTGTGAGGGGTATCATGGAATTGAAAACCCCTACTTTAACTATTTGCCACTGATTGGATCAAAAGGACAAATCCTTATCATTAAATGCGATCAACTCACCGAGGAAGTTATTTTTAAAGGTCCCATTTTTCTATCCCCGATGGGAGACAAGACCTTTTGGGTTGGTGCAACTTTTGAACGAGAAGACAAGACCACCCGGGTTTCGGAAGAAGGAAAAGCGTGGTTGCTTAACAAGTTGAAACAATTTTTAAAACTTCCTTTTGAAGTTATAGAACACAAGGCTCAAATTAGAGCGACAGTTGTTGACAGGAGGCCATTATTGGGCAGGCATCCCCAACACCAAAACATATACCTTCTCAACGGTGTGGGCACCCGTGGAGTTCTTATGTCTCCATTGTTGTCCAAATGGCTTTTTCAGTTCATAGAGAATAATATAAAACTCCCTCCCGAGGCTGATATAAAACGTTTTGAAAAACAGTATTTTCGCAACTGAATAATTGAATCATGCTTGATGTTCAAAATTTAGGGGTTTCTTTCGGAGGAGAGGTGCTTTTTGAAAACCTATCCTTTAGGATTGGACGGGGGGATAGGATTGGTCTGATCGGAAAAAATGGAGCCGGTAAAAGTACTTTTCTCAAATTATTGGCCGGAGAAAATAGTCCTTCGGTTGGGGGCATGTCTCTTGAAAAAAATGCTACAATTGGATACCTACCCCAAGAACTGGAAGTGGAAAATCATAGGACCGTTTTGGAGGAAACCTTTCAAGCTTTTCCAGAAATTTTAAAAAACCAATCCCGACAAGACGAAATCAGTGAATTGCTCAATACCCGAACCGATTACGAAAGTGACAACTACCAGGAACTCATTCAAGAGTTGAGTGATTTGGGGAGTGCATTTGAAGTTTTGGGAGGTTATCAATACAAAGCCCAATCTGAAAAAATATTGGCAGGCCTCGGCTTTACCACAAGAGATTTTGATCAATTGACAGGCACCCTCTCTGGAGGCTGGCGGATGCGTATCGAATTGGCAAAAATACTGCTCAAATCTCACGATCTTCTTTTGCTGGATGAGCCAACCAATCACTTGGATATTGACTCAATAGAATGGTTGGAACAGTTTTTAATGAAATACAAAGGATCTGTGGTATTGGTTTCTCACGACATTATGTTTTTGGATCAAGTAACCAACCGCACCATTGAGATTGTCAACAAAAGACACTTTGATTTAAAAAAGTCCTATACCCTCTTTATGAGTTTGCGAGAGGAAATGCGTGTTCAACAACAGGCGGCCCAAAAAAATCAAGAAAAGCAAATCCAACAAACCGAAAAACTCATTGAGCGATTTAGGGCCAAAGCCTCCAAAGCCAGTATGGCTCAATCCCTGATTAAAAAATTGGATAAAGTTGAACGCATCGAAATTGATGCTGAAGAGACAGAAGCCATGAAACTAAAGTTTCCAGTGGCCGTCCAACCTGGAAAAATGATTTTTGAAACCAAAGGCTTGGCCAAAAGCTATGGAGATAAGAAAGTATTAAATCATGTAGATCTTTTCATTGAAAGGGGAACCAAATTGGCTTTTGTAGGTCAAAACGGTCAAGGCAAATCCACACTGGCCAAACTACTCGTTTCTGTTATTCAGGGAACGGGAGATCTTAGGTTGGGACACAATGTCAAAATAGGCTACTTTGCCCAAAACCAATCCGAGACACTGGAGGCCTCCAAATCTGTTTTGGAGATTGTACAGGATGCCGCCACAGCTGAAAACAGAACAAAAGTGAGAGATATGCTGGGGGCATTTTTGTTTAGAGGCGATGCAGTAGAAAAGAAAGTAAGTGTTCTTTCAGGGGGTGAACGCAATCGACTCGCCCTTTGTAAATTGCTTTTACAACCTTTCAATGTTTTGGTTATGGATGAGCCTACCAATCATTTGGACATTCAATCCAAAAAGATATTGAAAGAAGCACTTATTCATTTTGAGGGAACTCTTTTGATGGTATCTCACGACCGTGATTTTCTATCTGGTCTTTGTCATCAAGTAGTAGAATTTAAGGAAGGTAAGACCAAACTTTATTTGGATGACGTCAATACCTATTTGGAAAACAAAAAATTGGATTCCCTAAAAGAGTTGGAAAAGACAGAACGGAAAAGCAAACCTTCAGATGGTGGAATTAATGATTATACGCTTCAGAAAAAAGAAAAATCACTAAACAACAAACTCAGTAAGTTGGAAGATCAAATCGCCACTTTGGAGCGGGAAATTAAAGCGATTGATCTTGAATTGGAAATTAATTATGACCAGACCATCAGTAGTCCAGATTTTTTTGATCATTACCAAGAGAAGAAAAAACGACTGTCCCAGCACATGGAAAATTGGGAAGAACTCGTTGCATCCATTGAATCCTTAGGTCAAAGCTAATGTTAGAACATTTCTTTCAATGCCCCTATTGTTGGGAAGAGATTTCCATGTTATTGGATCCTTCTTTGGGGAGCACTGAGTATGTCGAAGACTGTGAAATTTGTTGCCGCCCCATCAATGTAGTTTATGGCTTTGAAGATCAAAATTTGACCCATTTCGAAACCCACGACCCAGAAGGTGGTTTTTAAATTATAGGGTTTGTAGGTAGCGTTCGGTATCTAATGCGGCCATACAACCTGTTCCTGCCGCAGTAACTGCCTGCCGGTATTCTTTGTCTTGAACATCTCCCGAGGCAAATACACCGGGGATATTGGTCTTGGTAGATTTCCCTTTTGTAATCAAGTAACCGTCTTCGTCCATTTCCAATTGACCTTTAAAAATTTCTGTATTGGGTTTGTGACCAATGGCAATGAACAAGCCCGTAATTTTGATTTCTTCTTTTTCTCCCGTTTGATTATTGAATATTCTCAATCCCTCAACCACCTGATCTCCAATAACTTCATCGATCTCGTGGTTGTATTTTAGGTCAATATTAGGAGTATTGGTCACCCGGTGTTGCATTGCTTTGGAAGCCCTCATTTGATCCTTTCTAACCAACATGGTTACTTTAGAACATATATTAGCCAAATAAGTCGCTTCTTCAGCCGCTGTATCTCCACCTCCCACTATGGCTACCTCTTGTCCTTTATAGAAAAAACCATCGCAAACGGCACAGGCCGAGACACCCCCACCACGAAGCCGTTGTTCGCTGGGTAATCCTAAATATTTTGCTGTGGCACCAGTACTGATGATTACACTGTCGGCATGAATCTCTGTTCCATCTTCTACAAAGGCTTTGTGTGTGCCTCCAACTTCCTTGGACAACACTACCTTATTGATGTGTCCGATGCGAACCTCTGTTCCAAAACGTTCGGCTTGTTTTTGTAATTCCACCATCATGGTAGGGCCATCAATTCCGTCAGGGTAACCAGGAAAATTATCTACTTCTGTGGTCGTAGTCAATTGTCCTCCGGGTTCCATTCCAGTGTATAAAAGAGGTTTGAGATCAGCTCGGGCGGCATAGATAGCCGCAGTATATCCTGCAGGGCCACTGCCTATGATTAACGTTTTTACTTTCTCCATAACTATCGTAAAAATATGCCCAAAATCGGGGAAATAAAACATTAGTTAATATCTAATGATAAGTCAAACTATTTTTTATTGAATTTTTTTTTGTTCATTTGATAAAATGCAAAAGTTTGACATACGCCTTTTATCTCCAAAAAAATAGACACTATGTCGTCTAATAAAATCGGACTCTACTTGGGGCCCGCAGTGTTTTTTTTAACCCTTTTATTTTATGATCCCAGTGGATTAAATGATCCTTCCAAGGCTGTTCTGGCTTCAACCCTCTGGATTGCCATTTGGTGGATTACAGAGGCATTGCCCATTACGGTCACTGCCTTACTTCCTATTGTACTATTTCCGCTCACAGGGGGAATGGACTTGGCCTTAACCTCTGCCGCCTATGGACATAAATTTATCTTTTTGATCATGGGGGGATTTATTATTGCAATCGCCATAGAAAAATGGAATTTGCACAAACGAATTGCACTCAATATCATATATTTTATAGGTACAGATGTCAAAAAAATCATTTTGGGTTTTATGGTCGCTACGGCTTTTCTCTCCATGTGGATTTCCAATACAGCTACCTCCGTAATGATGTTGCCCATAGGCATCGTAATTATCAAGCAATTGAGTGAGCACCCAATGTCAGACAGTGCTGAAAATCTAAATTTCGGAAAAGCATTGATGTTATCTATCGCTTACAGTGCCTCCATAGGGGGTATTGCGACCTTGATCGGCACCCCTCCAAATATGGTAATGGCGGGGATTGTTTCTCAAACTTATGGATATGAAATTTCTTTTTTAGAATGGTTTATTTTCGGATTTCCTGTAATGATCCTCTTGCTCTTTGTCTGTTGGTTCTACCTTACCCGATGGGCCTTTTCGTTTAAACAAAATAGATTCCCAGGGGGCAGAGAAGAAATTTTGAGTTTGAGGAAGGAACTGGGTAAGATCAGTTATGAACAAATAGTAGTAGCTGTTGTTTTTGCATTGGCCGGAATCTGTTGGATATCGAGATCTTTTGTTTTACAAAAATTTTTTCCTGCCATTGACGACACCATTATCGCCATTTTTTTCTCCTTATTGTTATTTACTCTCAATTCAAAAAATAAAGATGAAAAAATTTTAAAATGGGAAGAGGCCATCAAAATGCCTTGGGGAATACTTTTGCTCTACGGTGGGGGAATGTCGTTGGCAAAAGCTTTTGAAAGTAGTGGATTGGCCATTTGGATTGGTAATCAGTTGAATGTCCTCGGTTCTTTTGATTTGATCGTCTTGTTGATTCTTTTGGTCGCAGCAATTAATTTTTTGACAGAAGTTACCTCCAATTTGGCGACCACGGCAATGTTATTGCCCGTTCTGGCACCCATCGCTTTGGAATTTGATTTACATCCCTTTGTACTGATGACTGCAGCTGCTATTGCAGCTTCTTGTGCTTTTATGCTTCCAGTGGCCACCCCTCCCAATGCAGTGGTTTTTGGTTCAGGTTATCTCAGAATCCCCGATATGGTAAGGAAAGGTTTTTTTTTAAACCTCATTTCGATTTTTACGATTGTTCTAATGGTTTACTTTATGCTTCCTTTACTTTGGGATTTGATTCCCGAAGAATTTCCAAAGGAATTACTGAACTAAGTTTTTTCTCAGTTGTTGTGTGGTTTCACAACACATTTGTTCCATCACTTGGGTCAATTGCGCTTTAAGAATTGAAATGGTATGATCCCCTCCTTTTTTACCTAAAGCGGATACCCCATACATAAAACTCCTGCCGAGGAACGTAAAATCTGCTCCCGAAGAAAGTGCCCTGCCGATATCAGCTCCACCGCGAATACCACTGTCCATCATAATTTTGATCTGATCTTTGTATTTTGGGGCGATGGTCTGCAAAGACGTTATGGTCGCTTGTCCCATATCCACTTGTCTCCCTCCGTGATTGGAAATAATGATACCATCTAAACCCAATCGTATGGCTGTTTCAACATCTGCCTCAGACTCTACTCCTTTGATCACTAATTTGCCCTTCCACAAATCCCGTAACTTTTTGACTTTTTCCTCATTCAGACGACCCTCAAAGGTATCGTTCATGAATTTACCCAACTGACTTAAGTTGAGGTTTTTGGGCATATAAGGTTTTAAAACTTCAAAGCTGGGTTGCCCATTGATCAGCGTTTTTAAGGCCCATTCAGGACGTTTCATCACGCGGATGATATTCTGAAGTGTCATTCTGGGGGGCATAGACAAACCGTTCCTGATATCTCTCGGACGATATCCAAATGAGGGTACATCCGACAGAATTACCAATACAGGACATGCTACAGCATCGATTCTCTTTATCAAGTCTTTCGTGACCCTATCTTCTGCAGGGTGGTAAAGTTGGAACCAAGCCCGCCCTTCGGTAATTTCGGCGATGGATTCAATACTCGCTGTAGTGACGGTACTTAAAACAAAAGGGATGTTGTGTTCGAATGCGGCTTTCGCTAAAATTTCAGGCGATTTGGGCCACATTAACCCTTGTAAGCCTACCGGAGAAACCCCAAAAGGAGCATCGTACTCGTGTCCAAACAGTTCAGTCTTTAGACGGGCTTCTTTGAAAGGAACCAAATAGCGTGGTTTCATTTCCACTTTCCGGAGCTCGTGGGTGTTTTTGTAAAGGTTGACATCTTCATTGCAACCTCCATCCAAATACTCAAAAGCGAACTTGGGAATTTTCTTTTTGGCTTTGGATCTCAGGTCTTCAATCGAAGGATAACGAGGGTTGTATTGAATGGGTTTGGACAAAAGAAAGGAATTAAATTTTTCTAAATATAATAAAAGCTTTCCACAGTGCAGATTAAAGCAGCCGTACAAAAGGAAGTTTACCATTTGTAGCTTTTCGACTTTGCTACTTCAATTCCGACTAGGGCATGGTAAAGTTACCTGAAGATCCAATGGAGGACATAAAATCTAGTTTAAAATGTTTCGGTCTGATGTTATTTCTAATTTCCAAAGACATCCATCAATAGTAATTAGAATACGATTAAATAAATTTATTAACTTGTAAAAAAACCAGATTTTAACCTAAACAATAAATAATTTTTTCAATGCGTTTCATCTATTCTATTTTATTTTTTTTAACTCTTTATTCGGTTCAAGCTCAACCCACAAGTATTACCCAATTGGAGGTGGATAAACTCATTAATCCTGTAGGGTTGGATAGTGAAAATCCCGATTTTTCATGGATCATCAAATCTGACGATTTCAATTTAAATCAAACCCATTATCAGGTATTTGTAGCAACAGATAAAGTTTTTTCTAAAAACAGTTTGATCTGGGATTCTGGCAAGGTCAATTCTTCGGAGTCAGTGTATATAAAGTATCAAGGAAAGCCACTTGAATATGCCACCAAGTATTATTGGACAGTGAAGGTTTGGACCAATCAATCATCAAGGCCGAAACAGAGTAAAATTAGCTCATGGACTACAGGATTGATGGGTAAAAAGCAATGGAAGTCAGATTGGATAGGAGTTAAAAAGGAAGATATAAAGGATCCTAAAAGCCCCTACTTTACCAATGATTTTATTCTTGACAATAAAATAACATCCGCCAACTTATTCATCACCTCCAGAGGTGTTTATGAGGCACACATCAATGGCAAAAGGGTGGGTAAGTCATATCTAACGCCTGGTTGGACTTCGTATAATAACAGAATTCAATACCAAGCCTATGATGTCAAAGAAATGCTTAGTTCGGGAGACAATAGACTGGGGGTAATTCTTGCAGATGGATGGTTTAGGAATTTTAGACCCAATAGAGGTAAGAGAAAAACAGATTATGGCGATGAAATATCTTTTATTGCAGAATTGGTTATCAGCTATGAGGACGGTACCAAGAAAAGTATCATCAATGATGACCACTGGAATTATCATTTTGGAGCCATTCAAAGCTCATCGATATACAATGGTGAATTTGCAGATTTTAATTTATCTGACCCAACTTGGTCAATGCCAAAAAAGAAAAATGCCCTTTCCAAAAAAGCACAGTCCGTTGATAGCTATGACGGAATGCTGGATCACACGAGAAATGAAATGATCAAAAAAAGAGAAGTTCTCGACGCCAAAGAACTGATCATCACACCATCAGGGGATAAGGTGATTGATTTTGGCCAAAACCTTGTGGGATGGGTGCAGTTTAAATCCAATCTACCAAAGGGTTCCGAGCTAAGCTTATATCATGCTGAAGTACTCGACAAGGAGGGAGAATTTTACACCACCAATCTCAGAGCAGCCAAGCAAAAAAACACTTATATATTGACTGGTGAAGCAGATCAGATTTATCATCCCACTTTTACCTTTCAAGGATTTAGATATTTAAAAATTGAAGGAATAGATCAAGTCAATATTGACGATTTTAAGGCGATTGCCCTCTATTCTGACATGGAATTTACAGGTTCGTTGACCACTTCAAATGAACTGATCAATCAGCTTCAGGAAAACATCCAATGGGGTCAGAGGGGGAACTTTTTGGACGTTCCAACAGACTGTCCTCAAAGAGATGAAAGACTTGGATGGACTGGAGATGCTCAGGCATTTTTTAGCACAGCAGGGTTCAATATGGATGTCAAAAACTTTTTCGATAAGTGGTTGATCGACTTGACTTTTGACCAAAGACCCGATGGAGCGGTACCTGGTGTGGTTCCTCATAATAATTATCTGGATCTTAATGATTCAAAAGAACTCAGGGGAAATTTTGGAAGAACTGGTTGGGCCGATGCTGCTACCATTATTCCTTGGCATTCTTATTTAATTTATGGTGATACAAAAACCTTGGAACGCCAGTACAAAAGTATGCTAAAGTGGATTGATTTTATGACCCGGAACTCTGAGAATCATTTGTATATTAAAGAAGACCACTGGGGTGATTGGTTGTTTTTCTCCAGAGACAATGACAATTCTGGTCGTTCTGCGGTGACCAGTAAAAAATTGATTGCCCAAGCTTTTTATTGCTATTCTACCCAATTGTTAATTAAGTCAGCAAAAGTTTTGGGTTATAACGATGATGTTCAAAAATATAAAGAACTCTATGCCAAATTGGTCAAAGCGTTTAATGATGAATTTGTCTCCAAAAACGGAATGCTGGTTTCTGATTCTCAAACCGCTTATGTATTGGCTTTACAATTTGGATTACTTTCCAAGGAAAACAGTAGAATTGCTACAGAGCGATTGGTAAATAATATCAATGACTATGGCCACCTCACCACCGGATTTTTAGGGACGCCCTTCCTTTGTAATGTATTGTCGGATAATGGAAAAAACGAAGAGGCCATAAAATTATTACTCAGAACAGAATACCCCTCTTGGCTGTACCCCGTCACCAAGGGTGCTACCACCATTTGGGAGCGATGGAATGGTATTAAGCCCGACGGCAGTTTTCAGTATCCCAGTATGAACTCTTTCAATCACTACGCCTATGGTGCCATTGGGGAGTGGATGTATGCCAACCTCATGGGGCTAAAAGTCAATGAGAATTTCCCTGGCTTCAAACGTTATAAAATCCAACCACTTTTTGACAAAAACTTTGATTTCGTAAAAGGAAGTTTTGATTCCAATTATGGAAAAATTCAGATAGCCTGGACACGTAAAAATGGTAAGTTACACTTGTCACTTGATATACCCGCCAATACATCATCGGATATTGTCCTCAACAAACCAATGGAAGGGATTTGGAAATTGGATAACTCCAAATTGGACGCTAAAATTTTAAATCAGCAAGACGATAAGGAAAAAACAACGCTGCTTTTGGGATCCGGAAAGTATAATTTTTCTTTCGAAGCCAATTAATTTACTGGGCGTATTTCGCAATTTTCTGGTCGAGTTTTTCTTGCATTTCCAAGACCACATCTTCATGGTCGGGATGATTCGCCAGATTGTTTAGTTCCTCAGGATCTGAGGTCAGATCGTAGAGTTCGTCTTGGGCTTCAATGTTTCTGTACCTCATAAATTTCCATTTTTCGGTTCTGATGCCTTCGCTGGAGGGAATGGGCTCAAAATCCCATAAATGCTCAATCAGCAATGCATCTCTTTTAAACGGAGATTTACCAGTTTTTACATAAGGGGTCAAGGAATTTCCTTGGGTTTTAAGTTTAGAATTTATGCCTGCAAAATCCAAAATGGTTGCCGCCAAATCTACATTGGCCACCATATCTTCCACATCGTGGTGTTGGTTAACCCTGGGGTCAAAAATGATCAATGGCACCCTGACCGAATTGTCATACATCAACCACTTGCCTGCCATTTGTCTTTCACCTAGAAAGTAGCCATTGTCTCCCATCCAAATGATGATGGTATTGTCCTCAATTCCTTTGGATTTGAGCAGACCCCTAATTTTTCCCAATTCATTGTCCACTCCACCAATCATCCTGAAATAGCCTTTGAGACTTTCTTGATAGCGTTGGGGCGTGTCATATCTCCAATACCAACGGGTTCTGTTAAACCCTTCTTTTATCCCTTCGGGCAGGGCGTTAAATCTTTCATCTGAGGCATTTTTGGGGCCGGGTATTTCTATATCTCTAAAATAACCATCGACTTCTTTTTGCCAGAAATACTGTTTTTGGATTCCCTCCCAAGCGCCGTCGTGGGCATGGGGGGCACTAAAACTAATGGACAAACAAAATGGTTGGTCATTGTCTGTGTTTTCGATAAAATTTAGAGCTTTGTGTCCAGTATATCGGGTGAGATGTACCGTATCTTTTCCAATGGTTTTGTAATAATATCCTCGGTGATCTTTGAATTTATTGTTTCGATCATAGACTTCATGTTCGGAAAATGAGTTGGTCAAGTTTCCATTATTTTTAATTCCGAGTTTACCAAAAAATCCAGTCTTGTACCCTTTTTTTTGGAGTTCATGAGCATAGTTTTGTCGATTGTAAACCGAGTCTAGCGTGGTGCCGCCCAAGGTGAATTTGTGCTTCCGTTCATACAATCCTGTGATGATGGTTGCCCGGCTAGCACCACAAATGGGTGTGGTTACAAAAGCCTTGTTGAAATAAGTTCCCTCTTTTGCCAATTGATCTTGTTCGGGGGTGATGATGATTTCATTTCCAGCGTAGCCAATGGCATCCCACCTTTGGTCATCGGTTACAATTACAATGATATTTGGGGGTTTTTGGGTATCATTTTTTTGGTCGCATGACCAATAGAGTAGCATTAAAAAGAGAAGCTTTATGGTGTTATTCATCATAAGGAGAAAACATTACTTAGGTTCAATTGTTTTGGTGAATGATCGGGGTGCGTTTCCATCAGGTCGCTCATATATTCCCACCATTTTTGTACGATGGGATTTTCACCCAGTGACTGGGAGTCGCTTCCATTGGTTTCTTGAAATGCAAAAAGACAGTCTGTTTCTGGATCGTGGTAAATATGATAAGACTCAACTCCTGTTTCTTTGAGCAACTGCTTTAGCTCAGGCCAGATTTCGTCGTGACGTTTTTTGTATTCCGCTACCGAATTGGGTTTTAAATACATTTTAAATGCCAGTTGATTCGATGTCATTCCATTGATGATTTTAAATTCAATCCATAGGTTGCCACCACTCTTCAATCTGGCGGCTCATTTCTGCAACAATCTCAGGGTGTTTTTCAGCCAAATTGAGTTCTTCTCCTGGATCCTGTTCCAAATCAAATAATTGAATTTGATTAGAATAAAACCCATAGTAATTTGATTGAGGATCTGTGAAATCTCTAATAACTAAATCTTTGTTGGGCACCATCAACTTCCATTTTTTATTCAAGGCAACTTTATATAAAAGTGTCTCAGTTGGTTTTTCCACATTCAAAATGTCGTGGTTGTAGCATTCAATGAAAAGGGTTTCTCTCTCATTCAATTTTTCTTTGTCCATTACGTCTATACCAGGGAGGCTTTGATCAGTAACATTTAAAAAGTTTAACACAGTAGGAACCAAATCAATATTACTGACCAGTGACGAACGATTTATTTCTGGTTGGATTACTCCTGGTAGTTTGAACATGATAGGAGTTCTTACGCCTCCCTCGTGTGGAGCCCTTTTAGAACGGGGAGCATACCGATTGCGTTTTTCCGATTGAATCCAGCCGTTGTCAGTGGTGTAAACAATCAAGGTGTTCTCTTCCAATGATTTTTCTTCTAAGTGGTTCATCAAGTCCCCAACTGTTTGATCCAGCCATTCACACATGGCCCAATATTTTGCAACATTCTCATTGGGAGCTACTTTTAAGTATTTATCCAATAGCTCCTCTGGAGGATTGTGTGGGGTGTGGGGTAAAAAAGGCGCATACCAAACAAAAAAAGGAACATCATCTTTTTGAGTTTGATCGATAAAGTTAAAAATTGGATCCAATCCCTCACGACCAATTTTTAAGCCTTCATCACCATGCCTTCCATTTCTTTGGTAATCACCGTGGGTCATACCTGCATCAAATTTGCCTTCTTCCCAAGAACCCAGCCACCATTTCCCCGACTGGAATGATCGATAGCCTTTTGTTGAAAGATAATCTGTCAAGAGTTTGTGCTTGTAAAATTTTGCTTTGATCAAATCAAATTGATCATTTCTCTCTTTGCTAAAAAGGTAATTGACTGATTTTTTTTTGGCAATCTTTTTTGGTTCTTCATCAGGATAACCACTTTTTATCCATTTACTTGCATCTCGATTTGAGTTTCCTGCATCATTACCTGTTTGGCCGTGCTGAAAAGCATATTTGCCTGTGATGATACTCGCCAATGAAGGACCGCAAAGTGGGCTGGTCACATACCCTCTGGTGTAAGTAGCAGATTCCTTTGCCAATTGGTCAATATGTGGAGTTTGGATATGAGGATGATCCATAAAACCGTAGTCTCCCCAGGCCTGATCGTCGGAAAGAATAAAAATAATGTTGGGTGATTTTCCACCCTCAAGCTTTTGGGATGTGGGACTACCACAAGAGCAAAAAAGGAAAATCAATACCGCTATGTACAATGGATAATTAAGGTTCATTGTGATTTTTCTTTCAAGTTAATGAATTATTAGCGTTCAGAAATTTCCAAAGGTGTCAGAAGAGGGTCTTCCAATAGTCCCGCCTTTAAAATATCCAATGTTGAGGCATCAAAAGGTTTATAATCCAAACTCACCATATTGATTTCATAAAATATTTTCCACGATTCACCTCTCGCTTCTTTGGCCTTGATTCGGTTGGAGCCCGAGTTGGTCACTTGAATGCGAAGACTATTTTTCCCTTTTTTCAAATTTTTAATGGTGATTTGATAGGGATTGGACCAAAGGGTACCGAGGTATTGATCGTTCAACCAAACCTTTGCACTCTCTCTAACATCACCAAGTTGCAATAGCCAAGGGCCACTGTGTTCCATCGGTCTAGTAAATTTAATTTTGTATTCGGCTGTTCCGGAAAAAGCTTCCATTTTTTCACCCCATTGAGTCCAAGAGGTTAAGTGCTTTATTTTTTTTGAAAAATCATCATTTGGCCCTCCTTTAATCAATCTGAAATCCCAATTTCCAGTAATCTTAAACGACTTTTTGGAAGGGCTGTAGTATTGCCATTTTGGCGTGTTTACCCTGTCGAAAGTTTTGAGAAATACACTTGTTCCCGAGGCTAGGGATAGTCTTACTTTGGTATTGTCTCGTCCATGTGTTGTCATTGCTTTTCCCCTTTTTCCTGTCAATGGATCCAAAATCAAAACCTCTTTGGCATGGATACCCAAAGGGACAAATCCCTCTATTTTTTTTGGGGTATGGTTGACCAGATAGTAGATCTTTTCACCAAAGTGGTCCCTTCGGATGAATTTAAGTCCATCTTTCACCAATTCCTCTTTGATTACCCCCGCCTTTCGGAGGGGAATTTCCATTTCTTTGAGGGAATAAACTTTATTGATTTCTTTTTCGGCAAATGATTTCAATTCTTGCTCCCTTTTTTCATGCTCAAAAAAACCGGGAACACTTTGGGGTATTCCCAAAAAGACAATAGATGCCCCCATATATCTTAGAGCAACTAGTTTTTTCAATGTTTTCAGTGGCATGTTTTGGGTGACTGGAACCACTATCGAACGGTATTTTCCTCCCGGCAGTTGAATGATTCCATTTTCGACATTTATTTTTTCCAAAAAACGATCTGATATATAGTCAACGCTATAGCCTTCTTTAATTAGGTGATGAACTGTTTTATAAAAGGGGGTACCCGATAGCCATGTATCCAGACGATGAATGGCAAATTGTACCAAAGGATTCCCATTGTTAAATTTAGCCCAACTGTCGTGGACAGGCCAATAGACCAGTACATCATTGTCTGGCTGACCTTGTTGCAACAGTGACTGAGATCGACTGATGTACTGAAACAATGCTGGGGCATCCTCCCAAATGGGATTGGTGTCATTAAAATTTACGGAGGCATAAAATTTCCAACCTGGCCATTGAGCGGATTTGGGAGAATAGGTTGATCCGTGTAAAAAAACATGATTGATGCCATTGAGAAATAAATCTTCTAGTTCGGGTTTGCATTGAGACAGTGCGGTTCTAAAATGTTCTCTTAACCAAGTAAAGGTTTCGGCCGAAACCTGTTTTTTCCCCGTCAAATGTGCCGCTGAGGAGGAAAATTTGATCATGGCTAGATCAGCATCTCCTGTTCTGAAATTTCGATGAGGATACTTTGGTGAGCTTCCGTTGCCTTCTGTGCGGCGGAACCCTTCGATATTGTAGGGCATAGAACCAAAAGTTTCACATTCGGGAATATCGGCAGTGGCATAAAGGTCAATAAGGTTTCCGGGAGAACCATGTGCTTGATATTTGGTTTTTACCCCTATATTTTGCGCCCAATCATGCCAAACTGGATTGAATTCCTCCACCATTAAATCCGACAATGTTTCTCGGTAGTCACTTCGGATTCGGTTACTAATTTCGCTGTCTTTTTTATCCAATAGTCGATTCAAATACGGTTTAAGATCATAACCTCGGTAATGTTCAAAAGCTTTAAAAAAGTTGGGGGTATAGTCAGAATTGTAAACTTCATAGCTGTCATTGAATACAGAACGAACTTGCCCTTTCATTTCTCCAAGAGTTTGGCTGAAAGATTTTAAGTAATTCTGTAAAGCCGAAGAGGAAAAATGATCCAAAACCCAACCTTCACCCCCTGGTGCAGCTCTTTTTACCTTTTGGGCGGTTCTGTCTTCAAAAACAAAAAACAGTTCTTGATCCTCTTTTTGAGCTTCCCACTTTAGTTTGTGATTGTAAACCAGACTAGTGAGGTCGGTAAAATGGTTTTGTGGATCATAAGCAAATACTCCATACAACTTGGGTTGGAGAGTGCTTTTCTCATTTGTTCTGCTTTTAGGCGATTTTGGATGTATCACAATTCCTGTTTTGAAAGGGGAAATTGATTCAGAAAATGGTGTGTCCTTTTTCAGATGAATTTTTCTAACCAAAAGTCGTTTGGCGGCATCGTCCAAACTTACTTCCGATCCGCCCCAAGGCCAGCCGGTTCCCAAAGTCAAATCAACTCCCATTTGCAAACTGTCTGCCACCTTTACCGTATGATCCAACATTTCGAGCCATTTTGGACTTAAAAAATCAATAAAGTTTTCTTCTTGGCCTTTTACCCCATAAATGGGTTCAATTTCTACCCCGCCGATTCCCGCTTTGGAAAAAGCGACCATTGATCGGCTAATGTTTTTTTTATCGACTGCGCTGCCCATCCACCACCATCGAGTCCAAGTTTTGTTTTCTTTTTTTAACTCCGGCCAATCATATGCGCTACTCTGGGCACAAACAAAATTCATGTTGACTAAAAAACTTCCCAAAAAAATTATGGAAAACCATTTCTTTATTCTAATTTTTTCAGATGATGTACACATAAGTTTCATTCAATGGCTCATGAATATTTATTAAATTAATCAATATAATTCATAAATTGAAACCAATAGAAAAATTTAATTCCATGAAAAAAAAGTATTTACTTTTACTGACCATTGTCCTTTTTGGGCAATCCATATCAGCACAAAATAAACTCAGACTTCCAAGTCTGGTCTCAGATAATATGGTGATTCAGCAGTCGGCAGAAATCAATATTTGGGGTTGGGCGGAGAAGAATAAAAATGTTCAAATCACAGCTTCATGGAACAATACCTCCAAGTCAATTCAATCCGATAAGGAGGGCAAATGGGAAACCACACTCAATACCCCCAAAGCAGGGGGCCCCTACAGCGTTACGATTAGCAGTAACAAAGAGTCTATTACGATAGAAAATGTGATGGTGGGAGAGGTTTGGTTGGCTTCTGGCCAGTCCAATATGCAAATGCCCGTTAAGGGATACGCGTCAGAGCCCATAAACGGTAACAATGAATTGATACTCCATTCTAAGAATTCAAAAATTAGGATGATAACCGTAAAGCGAAATTCAAGCCCTCAACCGGTTGATGATTTTGTAGGAACTTGGAAAGAAGCTAGTCCAGAAAATACAGTAGATTTTAGTGCCGTTGCCTATGTGTTTGCTCAAAAAATCAATCGTGTTTTGGATATCCCCATCGGAATCATTCACAGCAGTTGGGGAGGGACGCCAGTAGAAGCTTGGACACAAAAAGAAGCGATGGACAAAGTAGTAACAGTCGATGAAAAAAGTACATTTCGATACAATAGTGTTGAAAATAAGCGAGAACAAGATGCTCCTTCTCAATTGTTTAATGGAATGATTCATCCTTTATTGAAGTACAAAATAAAAGGGGTGATATGGTACCAAGGAGAGTCCAATCGAAATCATCCTAAAGTTTACCTGAAGACATTCCCCCTGATGATTCAAAATTGGAGGCAGTTGTGGGAAAATGATGCAATGCCTTTTTATTATGTGCAGATTGCTCCCTTTGGGGGATACAACGGTGGGGTCAACAGTGCTTTACTAAGGGAGACACAACTCAAAACCATGGATTTGCTGGAAAATGTGGGAATGGCAGTTACCCTAGACATAGGTGAAAACAAAAGCATACATCCCGCCGAAAAAATTAAAGTGGGAGAAAGATTATCCTACTGGGCCTTAGCGAAAGATTATAATATTGAGGGAATTCAATTTTCTGGTCCAATATATAAATCTCATCATATTGATGGAGATAAAATATTGATTTCTTTTGACCATGCCTCTTTGGGATTATCAACCTATGGACAACCTTTGGATCATTTTGAAATTGCTGGTTCAGATGGAGTTTTTTATCCTGCCAAGGCCAATATCCGGAGAAACGGAAAAATTGAAGTTTTTTCAGAAAAAGTCAAAAATCCAAAAGATGTTCGATATGGTTGGAAGAACTTCCTTGTGGGAACACTCTTCAATACTTTTGGATTGCCTGCCTCATCTTTTCGTAGCGATAAACTAGAATAATTTGAAAAACTAATTCAGATTTCATTCAATAGTTTTTCAAAGGGTTATGGATAACCTTAGATGTATTAAAATATCTATATTTTTACCGAAGCTTAAATTCAACGAACTAAAAATAAAGAATGAAATTAAAAATAAAAGGATTTTCGATACTCGTTTGCGTATGTTTAATATCATGTTCGGAACAAAATAATGTTTCTGGACTGGAAGATTTTATCAATAAAATCCCTTTGGTGGATTATGTAAACCCTTTGATGGGAACCGATTCCACCTTTGAGTTATCCAACGGAAATACCTACCCGGCCATAGCCACCCCTTGGGGAATGAACTTTTGGACACCCATGACCTCCAAGATGGGGGACGGTTGGACCTATAAATATGATGAAAACAAAATCAGAGGGATCAAGCAAACCCATCAGCCCAGTCCTTGGTTGAATGACTATGCTGCTTTCTCTTTGATGGCTGTTACAGGTGATTTAAAGTTTCAGGAGGATGAACGCGCCTCTTGGTTTTCTCACAAAGCAGAAACCGTAAAGCCATACCATTACAAAGTTTATTTGGCCGACTATGATGCCACTGTTGAAGTCGCCCCAACGGAACGTTCAGCTCATTTTAAATTTACTTTCCCCGATTCTGAGGATTCGTTCATCTTGTTGGATGCTTTCAGTAAAGGTTCATTGGTCAAGATCATCCCTGAGGAAAGAAAAATAATAGGTTACAGCAGATACAACCACGGGGGGGTACCTGAAAATTTCCACAATTATTTCGTGGCAGAATTTGATAAAGATTTTGAAGTCAACCACACTTGGGGAGACGGGTGGAAGCTGATGAAAAATTCTACGGAGAATGTTGGAGATCATGTGGGAGCCATCATTGGATTCAAAACCAAAAGGGGAGAGTCTGTCAACGTTAAAGTAGCATCTTCCTTTATCAGTTTAGAACAAGCCCAGATCAATTTGGATCGAGAAATTGGTAAAGATACTTTTAAGCAAACCCAGTCAAAAGCAAAAGATGCCTGGGAGAAAGAATTGGGGAGAATTAAAATAGTGGATGAAAATCTAGAAAACATCAAAACTTTCTACTCTTGTTTGTATCGCGTTTTGCTTTTTCCCAGAAAGTTTCACGAAATCAACGAGTTGGGAGAGGTTGTTCATTATAGCCCTTACAACGGAAAAATCCTGCCCGGCTATATGTTTACGGATAATGGTTTTTGGGATACTTTTCGTGCGGTCTTTCCCTTTTTTAATTTAATGTATCCTGAATTAAATGCCCAAATCATCGAAGGTTTGGCCAATACCTATAAGGAATCCGGTTGGCTTCCCGAATGGGCCAGTCCGGGACACAGAAATGTGATGATTGGTTCTAATTCTGCCCCCATCATTGCCGATGCCTTTTTAAAAGGGGTAAAAATGGAACAAGCCGACCTTTTGTTAGAAGCCATGCTCAAAAACGCAACCACCTCCAAAAACCGACCCCAATCCAACGGAAGGGTCATTAACTCTGTGGGTAGGGAAGGAGTCGAGTACTACAATCAATTGGGTTATGTACCCTATGATGTAGGGATTAATGAAAATGCAGCTCGTACTTTGGAATATGCGTATGCAGATTTTACTGTGGCTCAAATGGCCCAAAAAATGGGAAAAAAGGACTTGGCGGAACAGTTTTTCAAGAAATCATTTAACTATAAAAACTTGTTTGATCCTCAAACCAAATGGATGCGTGGTAAAAATGAAGATGGAAAATTTCAATCTCCGTTCAATCCTTTGAAATGGGGTGATGCTTTTACGGAAGGAAATAGCTTGCATTATACTTGGTCTGTTTTTCACGATATTGAGGGACTCATCCAGTTGATGGGTGGAAAAGAGTCTTTTGCCTCAAAATTGGATGAAGTTTTCGAAATGCCACCAAAGTTTGACAATTCTTATTATGGATTTACGATACACGAAATACGTGAAATGCAAATCGTCAATATGGGGAACTATGCTCATGGTAACCAGCCCATACAGCATATGATCTATTTGTACAATTATGCCAATCAAGCTCACAAAACACAGGAAAAAATCAGAGATGTTTTAGCGAAATTGTATGCTCCAACGCCCGACGGATATTGTGGTGATGAAGACAATGGGCAGACTTCTGCTTGGTATGTGTTTAGTGCTTTAGGCTTTTATCCCGTCACGCCTGGGGTGGATCAATACGTTGTGGGAAGTCCATTGTTTAAAAAAGCTACACTCACCCTACAAAATGGTAAAGAGTTTGCCATTTTGGCTCCCGATAACAATGGAGATAATATTTATATCAGTGCTGCCTCCTTAAATGGGCAAACCTGGGATAACAGTTATATAGACTTTGACAGTATTCAAGCAGGGGGTCAAATTGAGTTCCAAATGAGTGAGCAACCCAACCCCAATTGGGCTGGGGATAAAGAACATGTCCCCTACTCAATGAGTCTTTCAAACTGATGGATCTTATTTTTTAGGTTCATTACTCATCACGATGATCAGTTCACACATGGTTCTGTCTGATCTTAAGCTAGGCTGAAAGTTTTTTGAGATATATAATTAAGTAAAATCTCTTGAACATACTTTTTATAGTTTGTTGTATGGCCGATCAATGAGTGGGTCTAAGGATAAAAAAAATGAGTTAGGAAAAACAGCCCTAGGGTTGGAAAAAAGAAAAAATCAATAAGTGTAGTAAAAAATAATAACAAAGACTGTATCTAAAAATATAGTTTTTTTTGTTCAAAAAACATTAAAGTAAACCTCTAGATCGGCTTTAAAGAATATCCTGTATTCGCTTCATTAAACTTGGAGTCAAACAATATTAAGATGACAAATTGTTCTATCTCAATCCATTAATATCATACTTTGATACAAAATTCCAAATCAGTTCAGCTGTATTTTGACCTTGATAGGTTGCGTTAAACCAAACATGATCACCTCCGATATATTTGTAATGCTCTACAGAGACAGCATTGTCTCCTTGGCCATAGACATAGTGTTCAATTGGTATTACTCCACTATTGTCACTGCTTACCGTTGGGTTTGTGGACGTATTGTTAAAATCAGTCCAATAGTCTAAGGTGCTTTGCGCAGCGCTGTAATCGTCCCCTCCCTCATAAGGGATAACATAATCGGAAGTTCCGTGAAGATGTACTACTGGCATCGGATGACTTGTAGAACCTTTACAATCTAACATTGCTCCAGAAACAGAGGCTATTGCAGCAATTAAATCACTTTTATAATTGGCAAGCCCATATGCCATCATGCCACCGTTTGAATAACCAGCAGCATAAATTCTCTCTATATCAACATTGTGCTTGGATGAAATCTCATCTATCATGGCTTCAACAAATCCTAAGTCATCAGCAGTGCTTTTATTATCCCCACCTACTGGACATGGATTCCAATGGGAGGAACCCTCTGAGCAACTACCTTGAGGATAGACTAAAATAAAAGTGTCAGATTCAGCCAGTGCACGCATGTCAGCATTGATCATATGATTACTTGCACTATCACCAAATCCATGAAAGTTTAGCATTAAAGGAACAGTTGATGACCCGTCATATGAATCAGGGATATACAATACATATTCCCTGCTTGTACCATTATGAACTATGGATTGGGTATTAGTATTGGAATAACAGGATTCTAAATTGTCTTTGACATCATTTTTTTTACAACTACTGTTAATAGTGATTATGATGGTAAATAGGACAAGAGATCTATTCATTTTGACATCATTATTTTTGATTATTTTAATTACCCGATTCAGAAATGTAATACCCTACTTTTATTCTGATTTTTTTCAAATCCAAGACGTTTGTTTGACCTACAGAAACGGTCAGGGACCCTAAAAAAGTATCCCCAAATACAATTAATTACTAAGCTTTGTGTTAAATATATATTCCCCTGATTCAACTTTAAAAACACGAGTATTACCCTCGTTTCTTATAAAGTTAATTTCTCTAATTCTTGAAATTTTTTCACCATCTACCAAGGTCTCTTCACCGGGAAGGTAAACCGTTGCTGTGCTGTTGGGGGGGATGCTTACTTCCCATATAAATTCGCCAGCCTCTTTTTTCCAATTACTAACGATTTCCCCATAGGGGGATTCATAGCTACAATTTACCCAATCAACACTGTTTACCAATGCTGGACGAAGGACGATATTTTTAAACCCGGGATTGTTGGTATCCCACTGAATTCCGGCCAAACCACGATAAAACCAACCCCCAATATAGGGAAAGCAAGAGTGAATTTGTGAATAATAGCCGTTCCATTGCTCCCAACAGCTTGTTGCCCCTTTTTCGACCATATACCCCCATCCGGGATAGGTTTTTTGATTTACCATAATGTCGATTAGGTCATTTCGATTGTTTTCAAGTAAATAGTCAAAAGTAATTTGAGTACCCATCATACCACTGTTGAGATGTCCCTTGTCTTTTACCATCATGGTCCGAATGTATTTTTCAAATACAGCCTCTTGGAGTTCATCGGGTGTAATGCCGGTTTGTAGGGGAAAGATGAGATAGGGCTGTTCTCCATTTGCGTATGTATTGTCTTTTGCATTGAACCACTTCTGGTGAATGGCATGCTGAGCAATTTTGAGTTCCTTTTGAAAAACTTCCACCTCTTTGGTTTTGCCGAGAATTGTACCCACTTTAATCATGGTCTGAAGCAGGTGGGTTCGGAAACAATTATTGAAAAAACGCCGAGAGTGGTCATCGACCCAATCTTTTTTATCCATACCCCTGCCGGGAGGTACCCAGTCTCCAAGGTTATGCCATTTTTCTCCAGGAAACAAATCCTTGAGAATACCATTTTCACTGTTTGATCCGAGGTATTCAATATACCTTTTCATGAAGGGGTAGCCATTTTCGAGCAACTTTTTATCGTTGTAAAAAAGATAGGTTTTCCAAGGGACTAAAATACTCATTGCGCCCCAAGCCGGCCCTCCTCCCGTCGGATGTGGGGTTGGAGCAACAAAAGGAACAAAGCCATCTTCATGCTGTTCATCCCACCAGTTTTGTGACCACTTTGTATACAAAGTAGCTGCATCAAAATTATAACAGCCCACGTCCATGATTGTTTGTCCGTCTCCATAACCAACCCTTTCCCTGTGGGGACAGTCAACCGTTTGACCACCCAAGTTTAATGCGCGGTAGGTCCATCGCACCATTTTATGTATGCGATTGTATAGATCATTCGAACAAAGGAACGAACCTACTTCAGGCACCTCCGTTTCAACAGGAAGGGCAACCATATCATTTTTCTCAGGTAAATAGTCCAAACCTTCAATCAAGACATAGCGAAAACCGTGGTAATTAAATACATTTTTAAACTGCTCTCGTTGCTTTCCGGCGGAGATATATTCATCTCGTTGATTGTAGGTAGAGAACCCTTTTACATTCATATTACTGATACGCCAAGCCTCATTGGGATCACGACCATCAAAATCAGCATAATGTAGAGTGATTTTTTCACCTCTTGTAAGTCCATACAATTGCAGTTCAAGAATGCCAGTGAGGTTGGTACCAAAATCAACCATCACGGTCGTATCATCTAATGATTCAATGGAGACGGGGGTGATAGGGTCTAAGGTGATGTTGTTTCGGCTTTTTTGGGCAGTGCAGGATACGGCTGCCGTTTTGACCTTAATCACAGACTGCCAATCTTCAGAGGTCTTTACAGTATCCCACCATTGGGGATCATTCAAGCGGGCGTCCACCAATTCTCCACCAAACTTACCCCATCGCCATTCTCCAATCAGAGAACGGTCACTCTCCTTAGTTTGCCAAGAGGGGTCAGTAATGATTTGCTGTTTTTTTGAATTTGTAATTTCCAATTGCGCTCGTACAACAGGGCTGTGGTGTTCAACACCTGGAAGACCTGGAGAATACCAGCCTGTTCCCATCCATATTCCTATACTGTTCTTCCCTTTCTTAAGATAATGGGCTACCTCATAAGTTTTATAATAGGAACGTTTACTAAAATTGGAGACTGCTGGAGCGAGGATTTCATTGCCTACTTTTTTGCCATTGATATAAAGCTCAAAATACCCCAAGGCAGCAAGGTAAAGTGGGGCACTTTTGGGGACATTGTCCAACTCAAAAGAATGTCGATAATAGGGAGCCGAAGTGGGGGTAGGGGAACCGATCCATTGTGCTTGCCAGTCCTCTTGTTTTAGTAAACCCATTGTCCAATAGGACGGATTACTCCATGCCGAGGGCTTTCCTTCTTGATCCCATATCCTTACTTGCCAATAACATTTCATCCGAGACTCAAGGGTTTTGCCTTTATAAGCCACTTGAGTGGAATTGTCAGAACTCACTTGCTCCGAATCCCATAAGTCGGGTTTTCCTTTTTCTAATTTATCCAAAGAGGAAGCAACACGGATGTGATAGGCAGTTTGTTTTTCGCCACGTACTCCTAGGCCACTGATTTGCCAACTTAATCTGGGTGAGGGCTGATCGATTCCAAGGGGATTGTCTAAATACTCACACCTCATTTTTTTGACCCTCAAGACCGAACCATTGTTTTGCTCTTGGCATGAAAATAAAAAGCACATCAAAAGGGAGTACACAAAGAATTTCAAAATTTTGTAGTGATTCATCAAATACTTTTATAATACTACTATTATCTCCTTTTTTGAATTTCAATTTGAATGGGCGCTATACCTTCAAGATATAAATAATTCAATTTTTGTTCATTAGATAATCCAGAATTTAAGTTGATGGCTACAGAGTTTTTATTTGAATCATATCCTTCCCAACCGTCAAATTGATATCCTTGATTTGTAGTTGCAATAAGATCAATAGAACTGCCAGACTCAAAAATCCCTCCGTCTGTTGAAATAATTCCACCGTTTGATGATGACACCTTTAGTTCATACATTGTGGGTTCATCCGGTTGATTTATAGTAGATTCATCTTTTGTAGTGCATCCAAAAAAGACTAGTAGTGCAACAATAGTTAAGAGTTTTTTCAAAACAACGGATTTATGGTTTATAATGCCACTAATTTAATGAGATAGGGGTTCATATCAAATTCCATCACTTGTTTTAATTGAAACCCTGTTTTCAAGTGTTTTTCTCTATTGATGGCCTGTTTTTTTAGCATTAAAAATTCTACATGAATTACTTCCCAAGGTCAGTATCTGACAGTATATCCTTTTTTACTCAAGAAATTATGTGAATAAAAACGTTGTATCAGGTTTGAGGTATATCCAATGTATATTTTATCAAACTTGGAACTAAATAGTATATATACGACATATCATTTCATCTTAAACCACAAAAAACCCTCTTATAATTAGAGGGTTGTAGTAGATAACTCTATTGAAATATCGAACATCAGTTTTACTCCAAAAGATTTTTTAATCACATTAAAAGTGATTAATCTTATTTTGGAAGATGATTGTTGATCATGATTTAAACTTTTTTATTTCCA
>Ga0233444_10000164_pt1 | contig 92057 bp, 76 predicted proteins | sample SI_124_October20_6_FD_182792 | JGI IMG/M metagenome (GOLD analysis project Ga0233444, IMG submission 182792) | Seawater microbial communities from Saanich Inlet, British Columbia, Canada - SI_124_October2016_10_MG | ecosystem: Environmental > Aquatic > Marine > Inlet | place: Canada: British... | reverse complement strand
AGTCGCGGATTGTTTTGCAAGTTGCGTCGGCGAAATTCGAAGCCATTGAGTCCTGCCATTTCCGCAAGTTCATCCATCAACGTCTCTTTGGCAAAGGCGGTAAAAGAATGCCCCACTGCACGCCAGGATGCTAACGGCAGGCCATGATTGACTGAAATATGGCGCAGTTTTTTATTGGGAAAATCATAATCACTGACCAACCCCTCAACCCCACCGCTGTCAATCAACCAACCATCGTAGAGGCTCTCTGTCGCGCTCAATATCAGGTCGTTTACTGGTTTTGGAGTGCGGGGCAGCTCCCCGGGCAAAACACCTGCCAGCGAATGTGGCGACAGGTCGCCCCCGGCACGGGTTGCATCCCAGGCGGTAACCTTGCCCTCAGTATCTATTCCGGCGCGCAACTGCATAACAGATGCTTGGCGAAACCAACCATTTTGCAGATCATTTTCCCGCGTCCATACCAGCTTGATGGTCTTGTTTGTCGCCACTGCAACTTGAGTGGCTTCGGCAATATGACTCAGCTGAGCTCGACGACCAAAGCCACCGCCAGAGAACAGACTGTTGACTGTTATGTCCTCTACCGATAGTCCCGAATGGCGAGCCACTAGCCCTCTGGCCACACCTGGAGCCTGGGTTCCGGCCCAAAGTTCAGCCTTGCCGTCGCTAATTTTAACGACCGCGTTAACAGGCTCCATGGGGGTATGGGCTAAGTAAGGCGCCCAGTAATCGCGCTGCACCTGCATGGAAGCTTTGCTTAAACCGTCTGCAATGCTGCCTTCGGTTTCACTGGTACCTCTATCGCTCTCTATTGCAGTCTGATAATCAGCGCGAATATCGCTATTACTGAAGTTAGCCAAATCTGGCTGGTCCCATACAATATCCAATGCAGCAACGGCCTTTCTGGCTTTCCAGAACGAGGTGGCTACAACTGCCACACCTGTATCAATCTGCACGATATCAGTGACGCCAGACATTGCTCTGGCGGCGCGATCATCAAGAATATTGACTGTTCCTCCAGCGACGGGGCTGCGGCTAACAATGGCGTAATGCATATCTGGTAGAGTTATATCCATCCCAAAAATAGCTGTGCCAGTAGCTTTGGCAAGGGCATCGTTACGGGCCATCTCTTTGCCAATATATTTAAACTCGGCCTTGGCTTTTAATGCTGTCTCTGCAGGCAGCTCCAAGGTTTGAGCTGTAGCGATAAAGTCACTGTATCTGTAGCGCTTTCCATTGCTGAGAATATAGCCATCTTGCGTACTCAGTGATTCAGGTGCTACTTCAAGGTCCAGTGCAGCAGCGTTTAAGAGTAACGCTCTGGTATCTGCAGCCACCTGTCGCAGAGGTAAATAATGCACCCGCATGGATGAACTGCCACCTGTCCCCTGAACCCAGTATTCCGGGTGTCGGTAATCATCATGAACCGAGGCAAATTCCACCTGTATTTTGTCCACTGGCACATCGAGTTCTTCAGCAATCAGGGTTGCCAGCCCCATATTGATACCCTGGCCCATTTCGTCTCTGGGACTGTAAAAGATAATCTGGTTATCCTGGGTTATCTGAATAAAGGCATTGGGCGCTATGGCCCCATCACCAGGTATAACTGCTGGTGAGGCGCCACCAGGAGTTGCTATGTAACCGATTAGCAGGCCACCACCAACCAGGCCTGTAGCCTTGAGAAACCCGCGTCTGCTCAGTTTGATTGCACTCATGATTGAATCCCTTCGGGAGTTTCAGGGGCAACTGGTATGGCCATTTGCACGGCGCCGGACTGGGTCTGCTCCGCAACCGACAATATGGCCTGCTTGATTCTTGGATAGCAGCCACAGCGGCAGATATTGCGCTCCATAGCTGCTTCTAACTGGGCTTCGTTGGGGTTGGGGTTATCTGTCAGCAGCGAGGCCGCGCTCATAATCTGTCCGGATTGACAGTAGCCGCATTGGGGCACGCCCTGTTCGACCCAGGCCTGCTGCAGCGGATGCAGACGATCCGGGGTGCCAAGACCTTCAATTGTCGTCACTGTTTTGCCGGCCACAGCGGCAATGGGCAAAATACAGGTTTGCTGGGCACCGCCGTCGATGTGCATGGTACAGGCACCGCACTGGGCTATGCCGCAACCAAATTTTGAACCGGTTAATTTAAAGGTATCTCTGATAACCCAGAGCAATGGAGTATCTGGCTCATCATCAGTTTGAACCAATTTTCCATTGAGAATAAATTCGATCATGCCCGCCTCTGACTGCTTTTTACTATTATTTGACTGAGTTTACCCTGAGTCACTGACTTGGTATACGGAGTTTCTTGATATTAGTATTTATTATCCCTATTAAAATTGCCAGATGTGGTGAATTCGCATTGACGCAAACCGGCTCTGTCAGTATTATGCGCGCTCTCGAAAGAGACCGCATGGAGACACATTCGGGGATTAGCGCAGTCTGGTAGCGCGCCTGCTTTGGGAGCAGGATGTCGGGGGTTCAAATCCCTCATCCCCGACCATTTGTCGGCTTTTATTGTGCGCCCGTAGCTCAGTTGGATAGAGCAACGGCCTTCTAAGCCGTGGGTCGCAGGTTCGAATCCTGCCGGGCGCGCCACTTTATCAAGTCGGTTACGTCAGCGGCAGTCAGGTCTTAATGGTGGACGTAGCTCAGTTGGTAGAGCCCCGGATTGTGATTCCGGTGGTCGCGGGTTCAATCCCCGTCGTCCACCCCATTTTCTCTCTGTTTAAACCCCTTATTTACCGCTTATCTTGTCGATCATGGCTGCGATTGAATCTCGGGCATAGGGCTGCTTAATCGACCATATTTGCTCCGCAGTCTCCATATCCAATATCTCTTGATGACTGTTTGTGCCCCCGGCTTGGCGCAAGGTCTGCTTGGTGCGCAGCAACAGCTCTTTCGGCAGATCGCGGATATTCCCGGTAAAGGCAAATGCCTCTTCCAGCAGCTTATCCGCTTCGACACATTTCCAGGCCAAGCCCTTGTCTACAGCTTCCCTGCCGCTTAGGGACTGAGAGAACAGCAGCATGCCAGCCGCTGTATTCCAGTTGACTAACTGCCGTAACATCCAGGTATTGCCACCGCCGGGGTGAAGACCCAGGCCAAAGAATCTGGGCTCAAAGCGTGCCTGCTCGGTGACAATACGCACATCGCAGCCAACCGCCATATTAAACCCTGCACCCACAGCTGGGCCATTAATGGCAGCAATGGTTGGTACTGAGCAATTGGCGATACTCAGAAATCCACTGTAGATAGTCTCTAATATTTCTTGATTTGGGGTTAGGTCAGTTAGTTGACCACCGGCGCAAAAGGCGCGGCCAGTACCCGTGACGATAAGGGCCTTTACCTCAGGGTGCTGTTCCGCTTGAGCCACATAGTGGACAATCTGCTCGCAGACCTCAATGGTGAGCATATTGCGTTTATCCGGGTTGTTCAGGGTTATCAGTGCGATATTATCGCGGACTTCAAAGAGCACCAGAGCCATCAGTTGTTCCTTTAATATTTTCTTTTGATATAACAGCAGGCAAGGATACCATTAGCCCTGTCAGTAATGAATCAGGTCACAGTAATGATCCATCCCAGCAAACTGGTCGCCCACCGCGGTTATCAGGCAAAGTACCCTGAAAATACAGCTCTGTCTCTCACCAGAGCCATCGAGGCTGGTGCGCTATTTATTGAGTTGGATATTCAGTTTAGCAGGGACCAGCTGCCTGTGATCTACCATGACACCGACTTACAGCGGGTTAGTGGCCGGTCTGGTTCGGTGTTGACTATGTCCAGGGCTGAGTTATTGGATTGCTCCGCCTACGAACCACAGCGGCTGAGTGATACCTTTATTGGGGAGAAAATTTCGCCACTGGAAGCCCTGGTGGATATTCTTGTGGCCAACCCCGAGGTCACCGCCTTTGTTGAGTTAAAAGAGGAATCCATAGAGCATTGTGGTCGGGCTTTAATCATTGCTTCTGTACAGGAGATTTTGCAGCCAGTCGCAGAGCGGACTGTGCTAATGAGTTTTGACTATCCCCTAGCAATCGCTGCGCGGCAGGCCGGTTGGCCCCAGGTTGGTGTGGTATTGCAGAGCTGGGATGATTTAAGCAATGCTCAGGTGATTCTGGCGCGGCCAGATTATATCTACACGAACTATACGAATATTCCTGATGATTGTGATTTAACCAGTATCCAGGCTTTGAATGATACAGTGCTGGTCACTTATGAAGTAGCAACCCAAGAGCTGGGGCAACAGCTGCTAGCCCGCCATGTAGACATGCTGGAAACCTTTGAAATTGAGTCGATGCAAAGCCCCTGACAACCACCTAGCTGCGACGCCAGGTGGTACCTTCGCGGCTATCTTCAAGCACTACACCTTTGGCCAGTAAATCCTCGCGAACCTGATCCGCCCCGGCATAATCCTTGTCTGCCTTGGCCTGCTGTCGCTTGGCAATTGCCGCCTCTATCTCAGCTTCGCTGATAGAGTCTGCATCAGCGCCTCTGGCCTGCTTGAACCATTGTTCGGGATCCTGTTGTAACAGCCCCATCAGATTAGCCAATCCCATTAGCTGGCTATGCAACTGGGTTTTGGTCTCTCCATTAGTCCCATGCATTTCTTTGGCCAGTCGATAGAGCTCACTGATTGCCATAGGTGTATTGAGGTCATCCAGCAATGCAGCATAGCCCGCAGAGTCTTCATCCAGTATCGCCACGGCATCATCCTGCCCGCGCAGATAACCATAGAGACTGTCCAGGGAGCGCCAGGCGCTATCTAGAAGATCCTTACCAAAGTTTTGCTCGGAGCGATAATGGGCTGACAAAATTACATAGCGCAGTACTTCCCCGGGATACTGATCCAGCAGATCATTGACCATACGGAAGTTGCCCAGAGATTTGGACATCTTTTCCCCTTCGATATTGATAAAGCCATTGTGCAGCCAGTATTTGGCAAAGGGCTGGCCATCATGGGCGCAGCAGCTCTGGGCTATTTCATTTTCATGATGGGGGAAGACTAAATCCTGGCCTCCACCATGGATATCAATGGTGTCACCCAGATGCTTTTCTATCATGGCCGAGCATTCCAGATGCCAGCCAGGGCGGCCTCGGCCCCAGGGGCTATCCCAACCTGGCTCATTATCGCCAGAGGGTTTCCAGAGTACAAAGTCACCGGCATATTTTTTGTAGCTGGCAACTTCTACCCGCGCACCAGCCAGCATATCGTCCAGAGATCGACCGGATAGCTCACCGTAATTGGCCATAGACTGCACAGCAAACAGGACATTGCCCTGAGAAGCATAGGCATGGTCCTTGGCGATAAGCCGCTCGATCATGTTGATCATCTCGGGAATATGCTGGGTGGCATAGGGGATAATATTGGGATCGAGACAGTTAAGTGCCTCCATATCTTCAAAATAAGCCTGGGCATAGCGCTGGGACAGTTCAGTGATATCTTCCCCCAGCTCTGCCGCGGTATTCATAATCTTGTCATCAATATCAGTAATATTGCGCGCATAGACAACATTGGGATACTGGCTTTGCAGTACTCTAAACAGAGTATCAAATACCACCGCTGGCCGGGCGTTTCCTATATGTACGCGGTTATAAACCGTAGGTCCACAGACATACATAGTCACCCGCTCTGCATCCAGAGGGGTGAAGGGCTCTTTGCTTCTGGATAAGGTGTTATATAAAGCTAGACTCATTTAGGCCTTCCAGTTATCCCGTAATCCAATCGTGCAATTAAAAACCAGATCGCTACTTTTACTGTCGCGGGTGAAATACCCCTCGCGCTCAAATTGATAATGGTCACCTGCTACCGCTGCTGCCAAGCCTCGCTCAGCCTTACAGCCGGTAATGACCTGTAGTGACTGTGGATTGATATGCTCCAGAAAGCTCTCTTCACCAGCATCAGGCGCTGCCTTAATAAATAGCCGACCATAAATCTTTACTGTGCAGTCTGCGCTATCAGCAGCAGATACCCAGTGGATCACACCACGGGCCTTAATGCCCTCCGGCGCATCAGCACCCACAGTATCGGGGACGATAGAGCCAATAATCTCGGTAATATTGCCGCTGGCATCTCTAATCACCTCGTCGGCGCGAATAATATAGGCACTGCGCAGTCGTACATAGTCGCCTATCACCAGGCGTTTAAACTTCTTCCGCGACAATGTTGTGTCTTCGCTAAAGTCATTGCGATCAATATAGATCTGGTGGGCAAATGACAGGCTGCGCTCACCTAAATCATCGCGATTGGGGTGGCCTGGAACAACAAACTCTTCACCTGTACCTGCTGGATAATTGGATAGGGTCACCAGCAGCGGGTTAATCACGCACATAGCGCGACGGGCATTGCTGTTGAGGTCATCGCGGATAAAGTGCTCAAACTGAGCCATATCAACCACACCATCGGTTTTGGCGACAGCCAGGCTATCACAGAATTCGCGAATGGCAGCCGCACTGACACCGCGGCGTCGCAGGCCGCTGATGGTGGGCATGCGGGGATCATCCCAGCCCTCCACATGCTGTTCATCCACAAGCTGTTTAAGCTTGCGCTTGCTGGTCACAGTGTAATTGAGATTGAGCCGGCCAAACTCATACTGACGAGGCTGGGATGGCAGGGGCAGATTGCCCACAAACCATTCGTACAGTGGCCGGTTAGCAGCAAACTCCAATGTGCAGATGCTGTGACTCACGCCTTCAATGGAATCTTCTTGGCCGTGGGCGAAGTCGTAGGAAGGGTAGATATTCCATGTATCACCGGTGCGCTGGTGGGGCATTTTCTTAATCCGGTACATCACTGGGTCGCGCATATTAATATTGGCCGATGCCATATCAATTTTGGCGCGCAAGGTCATGCGGCCCTCGTCAATTTCACCGGTTTTCATTTGTTCAAGCAATGCCAGGCTCTCGGCTGCCGGACGCTCTCTGAAGGGGCTATTTTTGCCCGCTTCTGTCAAGGTGCCGCGATACGCGCGCATATCCTCAGCATTAAGTTCACAGACGTAGGCGAGGTTTTTGTTAATCAGGTACTGAGCCCAGCTGTATAGCTGGTCAAAGTAATTGGAGGCATAGCAGATATCACCCTGCCACTTAAAGCCCAGCCAGCGCACATCTTCAATAATCGCATTGACGTACTCTTCATCCTCTTTCTCGGGATTGGTATCGTCAAAACGCAGGTTGCAGCCACCGCCATATTGCTCTGCAAGACCAAAATTGACGCAGATTGATTTGGCATGGCCAATATGCAGATAGCCGTTGGGTTCAGGCGGAAAACGGGTAATAACCCTGTCTACAGCTCCAGCCTCCAGGTCGGCATTAATCACTTGCTGGATGAAATTAATCGGTTTTTCAGTATCGGTCATGGCATTAAAAACGGCTGGGAGAATAAGCGGGCGATTATAGCCTCCAGCCGCAATGCAATAAACAAAAAGCCCCCATAAACAGTGAAAATTGCAAACATTGGTTTAAATTGCATTGGTTACAAACTAAAATGCAACCCTACATCAACAGCAAGCACGAACACTCACCTCAAATTTGGATTTCTTATGATTACCTTGACCACCAATATGGGCGATATTTCCATTGAACTGGATTTTGACAAAGCGCCAATTACTGCCGCTAACTTTCTGCAATATGCCCGCGACGATTTTTATACAGGTACCATTTTCCACCGTGTGATTAATGGCTTTATGGTTCAGGGAGGTGGCATGGACGCAGATATGCGCGAGAAAGCCAGCCGAGAGCCGATTGAAAATGAAGCGGACAATGGTCTGAAAAATGAAATCGGCAGCCTGGCTATGGCCCGCACCGGCGAGCCCCATTCTGCTTCATCACAGTTCTTTATCAATGTCGCCGACAATGGCTTTCTCAACCACAGTGGCAAAAATATGCAGGGCTGGGGCTATGCGGTATTTGGCAGAGTGGTTGATGGCATGGACGTTGTTGAAGCCATTAAAGGGGTTAAAACAGGTAGCGCAGGACATCATCAGGATGTTCCAGAGGAAGCTATTGAAATCACTGCAACAGTCGTCAGCGACGCCTATGCGGATAAATAGAGACTAAACGCGCTATGCCCGCACTCTTTATTTCAGATTTGCACCTGTCACCCGAACGCCCGGATATTACCCGGGCGTTTTTGGTTTTTCTGCAACACAGAGCAGCCCAGGCATCGGCGCTTTATATTCTCGGTGATCTATTTGAAACCTGGATTGGCGATGATGATCCCGCTGAGTTAAGTGTTGAAATCCAGGGGGCCCTGCGCAATCTGACAGATGCTGGTGTGCCTCTGTTTGTGCAGGCCGGTAATCGAGATTTCCTGCTGGGCCCTGGTTTTGCTAGGGCTACAGGGGCGACAATATTGGCTGACCAGCATATTATCACCCATTATGGTCACCGGGCTCTGATTATGCATGGGGATTCACTGTGCACTGATGATTTGGCCTACCAGCGATTTCGGCGCTATGCGCGCAACCCTTTGCTACAGTTTTGTTTTAAGCGTCTGTCTCTAGTACGCCGACAGAAACTGGCGGCCGATATGCGCAGAAAAAGCGCTGCTGCCAATAGCAATAAAGCTAGTGAGATTATGGATGTCAACGGTGAGGCGGTTGCTGGTATTATGGAAAAGCATAGGGTAACAACATTGATTCACGGCCATACCCATCGTCCGAACCGACACCAGGTCGCCAGTGGCGAGCGCATTGTACTGGGTGACTGGCACAGTTTAGGCTGGGTGTTGAGCCTTGATGATGCTGGTTATGATCTGCAGAGTTTTAGCATTGCGACGGCGGAACAATAAACTGCCCCGCGAGTCGAAATGCTGACTGGAAATTTCCCAGATAACAGGTATTATTAAACCATTAATTACTACCCCATTAATGACTCAACGATTTAGGATTTACATATGGAAACTGATAAGTACCGTAGCAAGGCAATGCCCCACGGAATTGAAAGCACTGCCCTCGATGCAAATGTAGCCAAGGTACTGCGTAATACCTACCTGCTACTGAGTGTGACTCTGGCATTTAGTGCTGTAATGGCCGGTGTTGCGATGGCTATCAATGCCCCCTACTTTGGACTCTGGACCCTGCTGCCCTATGTGATTTGCCTGTGGATGGTCGAGAAAAACAAAAATAGTGCCAGTGGCATTATCTGGGTTTTCGCCCTCACCGGTTGGATGGGCTTCACTCTTGGCCCTATTCTAAGTATGTTTCTCGCTACCCGCGGTGCCGAGCCTATTATTATGGCTCTGGGTACTACTGCGCTGATTTTCTTTGCTGCCTCAGCCTATGTGTTGACGACCAAAAAGAATTTGAGCTTTATGACCGGCTTTTTAATGACCGGCTTGCTGGTTGCCTTTGTCGCCGCTATTGCCAATTTCTTTTTGCAGATACCGGCGCTGTCACTAACCGTCAGTGCTGTGTTTGCCCTGCTGTCTTCAGCCATGATTATGTGGCAGACCAGTGCCATTATTCACGGTGGTGAGCGCAATTATATCTCTGCCACAGTCACCTTGTTTGTGATGATCTACAATCTGTTTGTCAGCCTTCTGCAGATCTTTGGCATTATGGGCGACGACTAAACATTAGCCACAATGTATAATCTCAAGCCCTGCTATTTTTAGCAGGGCTTTTTTAATCTCAGAGCTTTTTAATGGGCGACAGTGAAAACTATCTCAGCAAGCTGCCAGACTGGACTCCAGAGAGTGCAGAGCAGCAGGCTGCGCGACATGACATTGTTCTCACCCCTGCCCACATAGATATCCTGATGGTGGCCAGAGCCTTTTATAGGGAGTTTGGGTTTTCGCCGTCGATGCGGCCCCTGTGCAAATCCGTTGCCGATTGTTTAGGCGTGGAGATGGGCCGTAGCATCTATCTCAATCAGCAGTTCCCCGGCAGCCCAGCCAAACTGGTGGCGCTGCTTGCCGGTCTGCCCAAGCCTAAAAACTGCCTATGAATCTGCCATTATCCAGCACTGAACTCTGCGCCATTAAAGGCACAGCGACACCCAAAAATGCTGCCAGGCTAACGCCAGAGCAAATTACCGAGCTACATCAACATGTGCCCAGCTGGGCTGTTAATGAGGTCAATGGCACATTGCAGTTGCAGCGAGAATTTGCCAGCGATAATTTTGTCGTAGCTATGGCCTTTGCCGGCAAGATTACCGATATTGCCGAAGCCAGTGACCATCACCCTGCTCTATTAGTGCAATATGGTTCGGTGCTGGTTAGCTGGTGGTCACACAGCATCAATGGGTTACATCTCAATGATTTTGTTGCCGCTGCTAAAACCGACAGAGCTTTTGTTAGTTTATGAGTCTTGATCAAACCGATCCCAAGCAGTACCAGTTACAGCTGGATAATAAAATCGCGGCTTTTAAGCAGACAATGGCTGATGCCGGTTTAGAAATTGGCTCTCCAACGGTGTACCAGTCCGCCCCGCTGGGTTTTCGTATGCGGGCCGAATTCCGTATCTGGCATGAACAGGAGCAGGTCTATTACGGTATGAACCGCCGTGGTGAAAAGCGCCCCTATATTATTGAGGATTTCCCTATTGGCGCTCCTTTAATTAATCAGCTGATGCCCCCAGTGCTGGCAGCACTAAATGCCAGTCCGGTATTAAGCCGCAAATGTTTCTCTGCGGAGTTCTTAACCAGTACCGCTGGTGAAGCTCTGATTACATTAATCTATCATCGTCCACTGGATGCTGAGTGGGAGGCAGAGGCACGAGCCCTGCAGGCCAGATTAAAGGTCAACATTATTGGCCGCAGCCGCAAACAAAAGCTGGTGCTGGATCGAGACTATGTTACAGAGCGTCTGCAGGTGGGTGGTCGGGAGTACAGCTATCAGCAGGTTGAGTCTGGATTTACCCAGCCCAATGCAGGCATTAATACGCAGATGTTGAACTGGGCCAGTGAGACTCTGACAGGCAAAAGCACTGGTGATCTGGTTGAACTCTACTGCGGCAATGGTAACTTTACCGCCCCATTGTCACGGCATTTTGACGCAGTGCTGGCGACGGAAATCTCCAAGGTGTCGGTCAACTCGGCAGAGTTCAATTTTGCCGCCAACAAGATTGATAATATTCAGGTGGTCAGGCTGTCAGCTGAGGAGTTTACCCAGGCTTTAAATGGCGAGCGGCCCTTTCGGCGACTGGCCCATATTGATTTGGATAGCTACAACTTCTCCACGGTTTTTGTCGACCCTCCCAGAGCCGGGCTGGATCCTGATACGGAGAAGCTGATCTGTCGCTTTGAACGAATTCTTTATATTTCCTGCAACCCTAAAACATTGGCGCAGAACCTGGCTGAGATCACCAAGACCCATAAAATTGAGTCTGTGGCTGTTTTTGATCAGTTCCCCTGGACCGACCATCTCGAATCCGGAGTCCTGTTGAGCCGTATTGGCTAACTTAGCTTAATATTAATCAGCTGCTGGGCGCCGGCTTGGATAAACTCGCTGTACTTGGCTTCAATGGTTGTGCGCTCACGATTAAGGCGCTTTTTTTCAGATTTCTCGAGCATCGCCCAGTCGTCAAGAATAGGAATATAAGCTGTTGCCTCTGCCAGTTGCTGAAACACCGTAAACTGCTTCAACTCAGCCTCAGTGGCTGTTACTTGCCGGGATAAAAAGGCAATGCGCATCGCGGCTTCTGTATCGGTTAGATCTTTCTGTAACAGAGCACGGGCAATAATCTGAATCGACTGCCGGGCATCGAGGTTTTTGACCTGAAGTTGTTCTGTAAGCTGCTCTCTGGCAGACTCAATTTCAGTCTGTCGAGTCCGTAGTTTTTGCCACAGAAATAAGGCATAGGCAGCCAGCCCAACCGATAGCACTGATGCCAACAGCATAGCGACAACAAGAAAATCCATATACAACAGTCTCTGATTATTAAGGGATGATTATTATACTTAATTAAGCAGTCAATTGGGCTTGCTGGATATTAAACAGGCTCCAGTAGAGACCGCTTAAGGGCCGAGCTTTGCTGCCAGCCATGGCCTTCGTACTCAAGTAACTTTGCGGTGTTTTCAGCTACCTCATAACCAAAGTAGCGTTTGACAATATGCAATGACATATCAATGCAGGCAGTCATACCTCCCGCAGTTATCACATGGCCCTGATCGATAAACCGCTGATGGCGATGAACCTTTATCCCGGGAAACTTTTCGATAAAACCATCAAACCAGCTGTGGTACGTGGTGACGGTTAAGCCATCCAGCAGGCCCGCCTCGGCCAAGTGATTAACCCCGGTGCAAACAGAGGCCAAAATTGCAGTGTCGGCACTGACGAGCTGCAACCAGCGGTTAATTGCCGGGCAATTAGAATGGGCCGGGGAAATAATAATATCTGGTTGCGGTGCATTACCGACCCCGTAGTTGGGCACTGTTTGCATGCCTCCACTCATCAGTACCAGATCGATGGTGGCGCCGACTGTATACAGCTCAAAGGGACACTCACCCTCTATGCGCACATCCTGAAACACTTCCCATGGGCCGGCCACATCAATGACCTGAGCGTCAGCGGCCAATGTAAAGGCCACGCGGATTTTTCTTCCCTGAGGTATATTCACCGCAGTTCTCCTTCAATGAGTTAAAAGCAACGAGCTTTTAATAATCATTTAAAACTGCGATTTGGCCGTGGATTCCCGGCCAGGTATTTAAGTGATTGGGTTATTGTGGGCTAGATTCGCCTTAGTTGTCTTCTAGCCTTGAGTTGCTCTCCTGCTGAGCAATATCATCCACGGACAGCTCCGGTGGAAGGGTCTTTTTTGTTTTTGCGCCAAGCTTTTTTAGCTCTTCGCTACGTCGCACAAGATTACCACGGCCGGTGGACAGACGCTTGCGCGCCGTATCCCATGCTTCGGTACTTTTGTCCAAATAGCGACCTACTTCATCCAATGCCTCGACATAGAGCACAAATTGGTCGTAGAGCGCACCAGCCTTGTCGGCTATCAACTGAGCGTTGCGATTTTGGTCGGCATAGCGCCACAGATTTTTAATGGTGCGCAATGTCACCATCAAGGTGCTGGGGCTGACCAGAATAATGCCCCGGTCATAGGCGTCGCGCATCATCTCCGGGTCATGGTCCAGTGCCAGCATAAAGGCTGACTCAACCGGTATAAAGATAAGCACAAAATCAAGACTGTTGACCCCTTCCAGGCTCTCGTAGTCTTTAACACTGAGACCTTTAATATGAGCTCGCAGAGATGCCAGATGCTGGCTCAGGCACTGCTCTTTGGTGTCATCATCCTCGGCATGAAAATAGCGCTCGTAGTCGACCAGGCTGACCTTAGCGTCAATAACAATATCCCGACCTTCCGGCAGATGCACAATAACATCCGGGTTGCGCCGCTTGCCTGATTCATCTTTCAGAGCTACCTGAGTATCGTATTCACGGCCATTGGTGAGGCCGGAATCCTCAAGCAGCTTCTCCAGCACAAACTCGCCCCAGTTACCCTGGGCTTTGTTATCGCCGCGCAATGCATTGGCCAGGCTTACCGCATCAGCGGAGATCTGTAAGGTCTGCTTTTGCAGTTCGCTAATCTGCCCTGCCAGTTTATTGCGATCTGCATTTTCTTTGTCGTAGGCAGTCTCAACCTGTTTGCGAAAATCTCCCAGATCCCGTCGCAATGGGCTTAGAGAAACCTCTATGGCCTCCTTACTCTGGGCGGAGAATTTTGCTTGTTTATCATCAAAGATACGATTGGCGAGATTCTCAAATTCCTGCCCAAGACTGAGCTTGGCTTCCTGCAGTAATTTCAGCTGAGCCTCGTACTGGGCCTGCTGACTGGCAAGCCGCTGCTCCAGTAGAGCATTGCTGCCGTGGAGCTCAGATAGCTGAGCTGTCTGCCGATTGCGACCGAGCAGCTGACTGAGGCTGAAACCCAACAGCAGACCGATAAAGAGGCCGCCACAGGTCCAGAGAATTAAACTGAGACTAATTGATGCTTGCATAGCTTTATTGTATCAGCCCTCTGTCAATTACACTGCTGTTTTGCGATTATAGAGCCAACTAATTAGTAAAAGTCACCGCCTGCAATGTTGCCGCCTTTAATAGATATAGCTCCCTTTCGTCAGGCTCTTCTCGATGATCAATTGATATTGACCCCCAATCATCGCCTGGCGGCAAAGATCGCCGAGTCCTGGGCCATTGAGATGCAGTCCCAGGCGAATGTGTGGCGCGCGCCCCGGATATTTTCAATTGATCATTGGCTGCGCCATTGTTGGGATGAGCTTCAGGATCAGAATCATAAGCTGGTCAGCGGTCTGAGCCTGGTGGGCCAGCAGCAGAGTCGTTACTACTGGGATCGGGCGATCGCAGAATCCAACCCAATCACCAGAGCAGATGCCAAGGGCCGTTTCAGCAAGTTGGCAGCAGAGACACAGAAGATACTCGACGGCTGGAATCTCTCTTTGGGTCAGCTCCCCCTTGAAACCCCAAGCACTGTGCAGTTTGCCGAATGGGCACAGAATTACGCCAACCTGTTGCAGCGCAATCAGCTCATAACCACCGCCCGCAGTTGGCAACTGGTGGCCGAAGGTTTTGCCCAGTCCGCCCTGCCCCCTGAATCAAATATTTATCTGTATGGATTTCAATCCATCCCGCCAGCGCAGCTTCTGGCCATCAATAGCGCTTGCGATCAACATATTGAGATAGTGCATCCAGTTTCAGACTGTAATGGCAGTCTGGTTCAATGTTTGGATCCGCGTCAGGAATTAACTGCCGCGGCCCAATGGGCAGCCCAGCAGTTAGCCGCAAACCCTAATCAGCGGATTGGCATTATTATTCCGGAGCTAAATAATTCTCTGACTCAGGTCAGCCGAATAGTAGCTGAGGCTCTGACGGCGGAGTCTGCGGAGGTCGCGGTTAATATCTCGGCGGGCACTGCACTGCTTGACACCAGCCCGGTCAGAGCCGCCTTTGAGTTACTGGGGATACTGCAGGACAGGCGACCATTGCAGGATTGGTTGGAGCTGCTCCATTCACCTTATTCTATTTTTGCTCAGCTGCCGGTGCAGGTCCTGGTTGATGCAGAACTGGCACTCCGTGACAGCAGAGCTTTCGAATTTACCCTGGAAAAATTTGCCAATCACCTCAGTCATGCCATCAATCTGGCTGGCAATACTGATGAGATTGCCGAATCCTTAAAACCTTTGTTTGCACTGCGCAATAATCAGCGTCAAATCAATAAAATACGTCAGAGCTTCAGCCAGTGGCGGCAGTACTTTGAGCAGACGCTCAATGATCTTAGCTGGCCCGGCAGGCGCAGTCTCGACAGCATGGAATTTCAGCAGCGGGAACATTGGCAGCGATTACTGGATCTGTTCTCTGGACTGGATAATCTGGGTTTAGAGGTTGGTCTGAACACGGCTCGTCGACATCTACAGCAGATGGCCCAGGATGCGGTATTTCACCCACAGACCGGGGATGCCCCGCTGCAGATCCTAGGTCTGCTTGAGGGTTCAGGATTAAGCTTTGATCAGCTGTGGATTATGGGTATGCACAGCCAGAATTTTCCTGCCTCGGTGGCCATTAACCCACTGCTGCCAGCAGAGTTTCAGCGCGAGCACAAAATGCCACATAGCCTGCCCGAGCGGGAGCTGGCCATAGCACAACAGCTGTGGAGCGACTATAAAAATCATAGTGGCCGCCTGGTGGTCAGTTACCCAGCCATGCGCGGTGAAGAACAGCTGGCACCGAGCCCATTGATACAGGAACTTGCTCTGACCCCATTGGAAGAGCTGGTCAATGGTATAAGATCCCACCCACAATGGTTGCAGCAAGCTGAGAATACTGAGCTTGTCGAGGAGCCAGCCTGTCCCTACAAACCGGAATTAGAGAAAATACAGGGTGGCAGTACGCTATTAAAGAACCAGTCACAGCTGCCCTTTAATGCCTTTGCCATTCATCGCCTCTGGGCGCAGCCCCTGCAGCAACCCAGCACTGGTCTGTCGCCAATGGATCGGGGTACATTGCTCCATGATGTGATGTACCGCCTGTGGACTGAATGGCAGAGCTCAAGTCACCTCCACAGCCTGTTAGATACAGAGATCAGCGCCTCCCTGGATAATGTGATCGATACCAGCCTGACTAAAATGGCAACTGATCATCCGGTCTTACTGGGCCAGCGTTATCGTCTGCTGGAACATAAACGACTGCATAAATTGGTCGGCCAGTGGATTGAAGAGGAAAAATCCAGGCCAGCTTTCAATGTGTTAGGCCTTGAGCAGCAAGCCAGCATAGAGTTTGACGGTCTGCGCATATCACTGCGTCTGGATCGGGTTGATCAGGTGGGAGATCAGTTATTAATCATTGATTATAAAAGTGGCGAAGTGACTCCCGGTCACTGGTATAGCGAAAGACCCAAGGATCCCCAGCTGCCACTGTACCTGTTGGCCAGTGACCCCAGAGCAGATGGCTGCGCCTTTGCACAGATAAAGGGGGGCAAAATAAAATTTGTCGGTACTGGCAGTACGGCATTATTTGATGATCTTAAGGTTGCCGAGGACTGGTCCTGGCAGCTCGATCAATGGCAGATGGCCCTAGCCAATCTTGCCGCAGAGTTTACTGCGGGCTCAGCTCCAGTGCAGATATTTGATTCCAGTGCTCTCAGTTTTCAGGACCATCTGTTACCACTCAATCGTTATCTGGAAATGGCAGATATTAATGCCCGGCTAGAGCAGACTGAGGTGCCATCGTGAATGTCATTACGGATGATAGCACCGCTCGATTGCAGGCCCTCGACCCGCAGCAGAGCTTTATTGTCTCTGCACCTGCTGGCTCTGGTAAAACCGGTCTTATCACCCAGCGGGTTTTACGCCTGCTGTGCACAGTGGAGCAACCTGAGCAGATACTGTGCATCACCTTTACCCGCAAGGCAGCCGGGGAGATGGCGGTTCGTATCCATGAGGCCCTGCATCAGGCTGCCAACAGCCCTCGCCCTGAGGACCAGTATCAGGCCCAGACCTGGGATTTAGCTGCAGCGGCCGTAGAGCGAAGTAATCAACTGGGCTGGAACCTGACAGCCATGCCCGGTCGTTTGCGCATCCAGACCATTGACGGGTTCTGTCGCTATATTGCCAGTCAGTTTGCTCTAGAAACCGAGATTGGCGTACTGCCAGAGCCCAGTGAAAACCCCCAGGTGCATTATCAGGCTGCTGCGCGCAATCTCCTGGCCGACCTTGAGCAGAATAGCGATACAGGCCGACATCTGGGTGTGCTGCTGGCTCATACAGGTAACAATCTTGAGCGCTGTGAGCAGCTGCTCTCCGAGCTGCTGGGCAAGCGCGAGCAGTGGCTGCCGCTAATTTTTCAAGCGGCTAATAACCAGAGTTATTTCCAGGCAGTGGTGGAACAGCTGGTTGGTGAGACCCTGATGGATCTGGAGTCTGCCCTGCAGCCTATCGCTGGTGAACTGGTGGAGCTGGCTGATTTTGCTGCCAGTCATGTGCCCGCAGAGAAAAACTCGCCACTGGTTCAGCTACAGGGTCTTGTTGAATTACCCGACCATAGCTTTTATGGGCTCGCCCAGTGGAAAGCATTACTTGGCCTGCTGGTAACCAAAGATCGCAAACCAAGGAAAACTCTGACAGTAGCTGAGGGTTTCCCCGCCAGTGAAAAACCGACTAAGGCGCGCATGCTTAGTCTGCTCGACTGGAGTCGAAATAATGCTGGCTTGCAGGAGCAAATCAGCAATGCACTGTTTTTGCCCGAGACAGATCTCACCGAGGCGCAGCAGGATATTCTTAATGCCCTGGGATATCTGCTGCCCTTGCTGGCGGCAAAACTGGATATTATTTTCCAACAACAGGAGCAATGTGATTACCCAGCAATCACTCTTGCAGCTCTCCAGGCGCTAGAGCAATCTCCTGATGATGGCGCCATTTCAGATATCACCATGCGCCTGGATTACAGCCTCCGACATATATTGGTGGATGAGTTTCAGGACACCTCCAGCTCGCAGATACAGCTGTTAGAGCGTCTACTGGCGGGCTGGGAACCGGATGATGGCAGAACCTTATTTTTGGTTGGGGACGCTATGCAGTCCCTCTACAGTTTTCGCAATGCCAATGTGGGTCTCTTTCTGCAGGCACAACAACAGCCAGTGGGACCGGTACAATGCCAGCCATTAAGCCTGTCGACTAATTTCCGCTCCAGGGTCGGTATTATCGACTGGGTTAATCAAACTTTTAATGATGCATTTCCGGTCCAAGCAGATATCAGTCGCGGTGCCATCCCCTATTCCCATTCTGTTGCCCATAAAGATGCTGGCACAGATAGAGCAGTAGAGTTTTATGGTTTTAGCTGTGAAGACAAGCAGGATTATGATCAGATCGAGGCCGAACAGGTGGCTGCCAGCTGTGTTGATATACAGAGTCAAAGCCCTGGTCAGAGCATTGCTATTCTGGTGCGCGGTCGCGGGCATCTAAAGGAGATTATTCCTGCATTGGGGCGAGCCAATCTCAGCTGGCAGGCAATAGATATCAACCCTCTCAAGACAGTAATGCCAGTGATGGATATGCTGTCATTAACCCGCGCCCTGCTGTCCCCCGCTGATCGTATTGCGTGGTTGGCGGTTTTGCGCGCCCCTTTCTGCGGTCTGGATCTAGGGGATTTGCTCGCTATTACCAACAGCCTGGAAACCAGTGGCAAGCAACCCATGGCGATACTGCACAGATTGCAGCAATTGGATAGGGAGCGGGATATTGCTCTGTCTGACTATGCCCGCCACAGACTACAGTCTGTTATTCCTGCGTTGTTGCAAGCCTGGCAAAGTCGCGGCAGATTGAGTCTGCGCAACTGTGTGGAGCAACTCTGGGTCAAGCTCGGCGGCCCTGCGACCTTGCATAGCAGTACAGATCTCAATGATGTGCGCAGCTATCTGGATTTACTGGAGGACTGGCAGGTTGCAGGTACAGTGAAAGACTGGGAAGGTTTTCAGCAGGCTGCAGACAAGTTATTTGCTGCCCCCAATGCTGGTGAGGCAGAGCGGCCCAGTATACAGATTATGACCATCCATAAATCCAAGGGACTGGAGTTTGATCATGTTCTGCTGCCCGGATTATGCAAAACGCCAAAATCCGGTGACAGGCAGTTACTGCGCTGGCAGCACCACATGGACCAGCAGGGTCAGCAGTCTTTGATTATGGCACCTCTGGGAGCCCATGATGAGGAAGACGACAGTATCTACAGATACTTAAAATATGAAGACAATGTTAAAACCGGGTTGGAAAACACAAGAGTCCTCTATGTTGCCGCCACCAGAGCGGTTCACAAGCTATATTTATTTGGCCAGTTAAAGCCGAGCAAAACCGGTTGGCAGTCCCCAGGGAAGACAACTTTACTTGGCCCGATCTGGAAAGGCGTTGAGGCGGATATTACTGCTGGCACCTATGTCGTCAATCAGGTTCCCGCCAACAATCAAGGGGTAACCCAACAAGCAGGGCTGCGCCATAAGCGCCGATTAGCCGCAGGTTTTAGTGTTGCCTATACACCAGTGCCAACGCTATCCACCGGTGCCGAAGGCAATCGCAAGTCCGAGGCACAGGCTCAGAGCGACAGCCCAATATCCAGCAGAGCAAAGCATCTGGGTACCTGTATTCATCGGACATTGAAACAGATAGCCAATGAGGGCGTGCCGGCCTGGTCAGCTGAACGACTCCAGCGACTCCCCCTAACATGGTCTGCACAGCTTAAGGAGCTTGGCCTGCTGGCCTCAGAGCAAGAGCTTCGGAATATGGGTCAGGCAATTAGCCATATGCTGGCGGACCCCAAAGGTCTGTGGATTTTGCACCATCATACCCAGGCGGCCTGTGAGCAGATGCTGGGGTATTCACAGGCTGTTGCTGGCCATGGCGGCGTTTCCATTGTCGACCGAACCTTTGTTGAGGACGGGGTGCGCTGGGTTATTGATTACAAGTTTGCCGCCCCCGAGACAGGCGAACAAACCCGTGACTTTGTGCGGCGACAGATTGCCAGTTACCAAGCCCAGTTGCGACATTATGCAAATCTCTACCGGCACATGGAGCAGCTGCCGGTTCGATGTGCCCTGTATTTCCCTCAAATACCATTGTTTGTTGAGGTTGCGGCGGATTAACCTTCATATGTGATTATTTTTCAGTACAATGGCTGTCTGATAAATGAAGTGAGTTAGGAACTGTAAAATGGACCCCCAAGCCGTAGAAAATATTAATATTGAGCAACCAGAAATTCTGATAACGCCAGCCCAGCTGAAGCGTGAGATCCCATTGTCAGATAAGGCCAGAGAAACCATTTCTGCCGGTCGCCAGGCCATAGAAAATATCCTTGAGCGCAAAGACCACAGAGTAGTGGTTGTGGTGGGCCCCTGCTCTATCCACGACCTTGAAGCGGCCAATGAATATGCTCTCAGACTCAAGGAGCTGGCCGATAAAGTCAGTGATACTCTGCTGATTGTAATGCGGGTTTATTTTGAAAAACCCCGTACCACTGTGGGCTGGAAAGGTCTGATTAATGACCCTTATATGAATGACTCATTCAAGATCACCGATGGTCTGCATATTGGTCGCAAACTGCTGCACGATGTATTGGAAATTGGCCTGCCAACTGCAACCGAGGCTCTGGATCCAATCTCACCCCAGTATATGCAGGACCTGATTGCCTGGTCTGCGATTGGTGCACGTACCACTGAATCACAAACCCACCGCGAGATGGCCTCTGGCCTGTCTTCCTCTGTAGGGTTTAAAAATGGTACAGATGGCAGTCTAACAGTGGCTATTAACGCGCTGCAGTCAGTGGCTAGCCCGCACCGTTTTCTCGGCATTAACTCCGATGGCAAGGTGTCTATTATCACCACCCGCGGCAATCCCTATGCCCATGTTGTGCTGCGCGGTGGCAATGGCAAGCCCAACTATGACTCAGTTAGTGTGTCTATCTGTGAGCAAGAGTTAGAGGCCGCAGGAATTGCGCCCAACATCATGGTTGATTGCAGCCATGCCAATTCTAATAAAGACCATAATCTGCAGCCTCTGGTGCTGGACAATGTGTCCAACCAAATACTAGAAGGCAACAGCTCTATTATTGGTGTGATGATTGAGAGCCACCTTAAAGGGGGCAATCAGAAACTCTCCAGCAATGCCGACGAAATGGAGTATGGTGTCTCTGTTACTGACGCCTGTGTCGATTGGGAGACCACTGAGGCTTCCCTGCTGAATATGGCTGACAAGCTTAGAGAGAAGCTCAAGACCCGATAATCTGAGCCAGCAGTTAAAAAAGCCCCAGCGACGGGGCTTTTTTATGTCTGCCGGGCTGGTTTGGGTTGCCTGTAGATCTGCTCTATATCAACCCTTAGGGCCTTGGCGAAAACTACCACCTCCTGATCTGTGACCCGGCGCAATTGAGATTCAATCTTTGCCAGAGTTCCCCGACTGATATCCCAGTCGAGAATATTACAGCGCGCGGCAAGCGCCTCCTGAGTCCAATCTTTTTCCTGTCTTAGCTGTCTTATTTTTGGCCCTACAACATTCATTCCATTTGCTCCCTGCGAGGAACTTGATTCTGCCAAAAAACAGTGCAACCATTGTTCCGCAAACGGAGCGATAATTTATGGATAAACAAACTTTTAAACACCCCACAGTTCAAGACTTAAATAAACTGAATGCTGATTTTTCAGAATTCAGGCAGGATTGCGAATTTCTCAACAGTGCTTTTGATTCCATGGTAAAACAAGAAGATTACCCTGCAGATAGCACTGCAATGGGTCTGTATTGCTTTTCACAATGGATGGTACAAAGAGTTGATAAGCTGGGCGCCAACTTGGATCAAATTAATGCCAGCCTGGTGGCACTGGAGTCAATAAATCCCTCACCTGACTCGCTCTGATGGCCATAACATTGTATTGTTAGCCAATCTCAACTAGGTGCTATCTACAAATGCCAAGATTACTTCTTATTCTCGCGATCGCCATTTCCCTGTGGTACTGGTGGACTGTAATCAAGCGACTTGAACCTGAGCAGCGGCGCGCATTTTTATGGCGCAGCGCATTTTGGTCTGTGCTTGGTATATCGGTGATTTTGGTGGCCACCGGCAGAATGCACTGGCTCGGCGCTGGTCTGGCGGCATTGATTCCCATCAGCAAAGGGCTTTTCGCCTTTGGCTTGCGCGCCCTGCCCGTGCTCAGATTATTGAGCCGCTTTAAAACCAGCCCCTCCCAGTTCCGCACCCAGGCACTGCTGATGGAGATTAACTTCTCCAACAGTAAAATAGATGGTGAGGTATTGCAGGGCGAGTTTGCCGGTAGCCGCTTATCCGAGCTAACAGCGGAGCAGCTGCAAATCCTATCTGGCTGGCTGAAAGAGACTGACCGTGAATCCTTTGTACTGCTGCAGGCATTTCTGCTGCGCAACAGTCGCGATGGTGCCCAGCCTGGAGACTCTGCTGGTGGAAGCACTGCCAGTTATGCTGACTTTTCAGAGGATGAGGCCTATAAAATCCTCGGCCTTGAGGTCGGCGCTTCCAAGGATGATATTGTTAAGGCGCACCGCCGATTGATGCAGCGACTGCACCCGGATAGAGGTGGCAGTGATTACCTTGCAGCAAAAATAAATGCGGCCAAGGATAAGCTTATCTAATCTGACCCCGGCGACTGCCAAGAGCCTTGATTACTCTTGTGCTGGGTCACTTAATCGCTGTAGTTACATATAAAATGATAACTGGTTCGCGTTTATTGATCGAGCCAGTTGCGCCCTGGCCCTGTCTGCATAGAATCTCCCCCATCGAACTAAGTTGTGTTGGCGGGACGCTGACAGGGAGCAATACCGATGAAACAAACAGGCAAAAACCTATTGGGTCTACTTAGTGCATTCGCATTGACCTTCCTGGCAACATCCTACTCTGCGGCCAGCACTGTAGAAATCACCTACGAGAATAATGGGACATCCGTAAATAATGCGGGTCTCCACAAGCTGACCATTGATGGCGTTAGTACCTTTGCCATGAATGCCAAGTCGAAAACCATTCGTCCGGGACGCTCCTGGACTGCAACAGTAAACTCCTACGATGATATTCAGGCTGGCGCCGGAAAATTTAACAAGCGCGCCGGTGATGTTAAAAAATACAGCCAGGTCGGCTGGCTATTTAATTATATGAACTTCTCGGAAACCCTCAGCAGTTCCAGTCAATCCTGGAATACGGCGATCAGTCAGGCGGTATGGAAGATTATGGGTAAGAAAGGCAAGCTGAGTTCTCTTGCTACCTATGTGTATAACTATGCCACCAGAGGTTACTCCAGTATCGATAATTATAACTGGAGCAACAGCATGACTGTTTATACATCAACCAACCTCAAGTCAGAATTCTTTGCCCCACTGGCGCCTATAGCCACCCCAATTCCCAGCGCGATCTTTCTATTCGGCTCAGTTGTTCTAGGGCTGTTTGGATTAGTTCGTCGCAGCAATCGGGGCTCGGAAATGCAAGCCTAGCCCTTAGTAAGACAACTCCTGAACCACTCCTTTGTACGACTCAAAAAGACCCCTCGGGGTCTTTTTTTTACCCTCGGTTAATCAATAAATGAATATAGCGCCCCATGGCTTTATAGGGTTCGAGCAGAGAATATCTAAGCTCCATCTCGATCACTGATGCTGCATCCCTATGGCCACCTCTCTGGGTGGTGACATAGTCGTGAAATACTCGAATACCGGTATTGCTGTTGATATGCAGACCCGCATCCACCACCCATTGCTCTACCAACACTGGATCCAGAGGCGTGCCTGGGGTCAGGCTCCCTCCATGGGCTTCAAATGGATTTTCCAGTACTTTGAAGTTGCCGCGAATCAGATTCCGATAGACCAGAGAATGCTGGTTATAGAATGTCAGAGATATTGTCCCCTTCTCTGCCAGCATTGCTTCAAGTCTGGCAATTAACTGTTCTGGCTGGGCAAGCCACTCTGCCATGGCATGACAGAGTATCAGATCAAAGCGACCTTCAAGTTGATCTTTAAGGTTTTGGTACTCCCCCTGATGCCAGGTAATTTTATCCTTTATCTTGGCTTTGTCGGCTTCGGCCTGCGCCAGACTCAGCATTTCAACAGATAGATCATTATAAATAACCCGATGTCCCAGCTCAGCCGTACGAATACTGAGTTGCCCAAGACCCCCGCCTATATCAAGAATACGCAGTGAACTGCCGTCGGTAAGGCCAGGTACAGTAGCTAATAGATCACGCCAGATAACTGCAAGACGGATATCACCTTTTAACTCGCCGTAGACTTTGCGGGCAAATTTCTGAGCGAGATCGTCGAAGTTTCTATCGGTTTTAATACTCATAGGTCGGGCTGCCAACATTGATAGCAATGACCATTAGAACAAAAACATCCGGGTGCGCATATAGCTTGAAAGCCAATTGCCCACTACAATAGCAGTATCAATTATACAGGCCGGAACAATCTCCATGGACTCACCCACTCTTGCATTGACCAAGCAGCTTATCGCCAAACAATCAGTAACACCGATGGATGAGGGCTGTCAGGTATTGATGATCGAACATTTGCAAAAGATCGGTTTTGACGTTGAATCTCTGCGCTTTGGTGATGTGGATAATTTCTGGGCTATCAAAGGTGATGCAGGCCCTATTCTGTGCTTTGCCGGCCATACAGATGTAGTTCCCTCTGGTCCGGCGTCCAGCTGGTCACAGCCCCCCTTTGAGCCAACCGTTGTCGGTGGTCAACTCTACGGAAGGGGCGCGGCAGATATGAAAGGCTCTCTGGCTGCAATGCTGGTGGCTGTTGAGCGGTTTGTCGACGAGCACCCGGATCACAGTGGGCGCATTGCATTTTTGATTACTAGCGATGAGGAAGGCGTAGCCACCAATGGCACGGTCAAAGTTGTGCAGTGGTTGCAAGATCAAAACATTACCCCTGACTACTGCCTGGTAGGCGAACCATCGAGCACAGCTAAATGTGGTGACGTTATTAAGAACGGTCGCCGTGGCTCTCTGGGCTGCACAATGACAGTTAAAGGCCTGCAGGGTCATGTGGCTTATCCCCATCTGGGGCGCAACCCCATTCATCTGGCGGCACCTGCTCTCGCTGAGTTGGCCAGTGAAAGCTGGGATCAGGGCAATGAATTTTTCCCGGCAACCAGTTTTCAGATATCCAATATCAATGGCGGCACAGGTGCAACTAATGTGATTCCCGGGGAATTAGAGGTGATGTTTAACTTCCGCTTTTCCACCGAGGTCACAGATGGGCACCTGCGTCAGCGTACCGAGGCGATATTGGATGGCCACGGATTGGACTACGAGCTAACGTGGAACCTCAGTGGCCAGCCATTTCTTACGCCGGAGGGCGAGTTGGTTGAAGCGGCCGTGGCCAGTATCAAGCAGGTTACAGGTATGGATACTGAGCTTTCTACCGCTGGTGGCACCTCAGATGGGCGTTTTATTGCACCAATGGGAACTCAGGTGGTTGAGTTGGGCCCTATTAATGCAACAATTCACCAGATTGATGAAAATACTAATGTGGCCGAACTTGATGTATTGACCGATATTTATCAGGCATTGCTGCAACGGTTGTTTGCCTGATGCCACAAGGCTGTGCACCGTGAGTGCTAATAGTCTGTTTCTATATATCTCGACGGTCGCAATCTGGGGCTCCACATGGATAGCTATTACCTTTCAGCTCGGTCAGGTCGACCCCATCGCCTCGGTAATCTATCGCATGGCTCTGGCTTCCGGGATCCTGTTTGCTCTGTGCAAACTGCGCAATATCTCCCTCAACCTTACAGCTAAAAATCATCAGTTTGTGGCTCTGCAGGGTATTTGCTTATTTGGCATTAACTACTGGGCTATCTATCTGTCCGAGCTATATTTGCCCAGCGGCATTATCGCCATTATCTTCAGCCTGATTGTGCTATTTAATATTATCAATGCGCGCATTTTCCTCGGTCATCCGCTGACAATTAACAATGTGGTGGGCGGCATTATTGGTTTGGCGGGGATTGCCCTGTTGTTTTATCCGGAACTGGTCAAGTTTTCGGCCACTGGCGCTGCTATTAAAGGGTTTTTACTGGCTTTGACTGCAGTGATCTTTGCCTCCCTGGGGAATATAACCGCTGCCCGCAATGGACTACAGGGTATATCTATCTGGGCTATCAATGCTTGGGGTACCTTATACGGCACCCTGGTTCTATTGCTGATTGCGCTGCTCAGTGGCACAGAGTTTGGTTGGGACAACAGTTCGGAATATGTAGCCTCGCTACTCTATCTATCGGTGTTCGGTACTATTATTGCCTTTGGCGCCTACCTTAAATTGCTGTTGATCCTGGGCCCTGAGAAAGCCGGCTATACCGGCCTGCTGATTCCATTCTTTGCTATTTTGCTGTCGACGCTGTTTGAGGATTATCAGTGGACCGCTGTGGCGGCACTGGGTTTTGCTCTGGTTGGGATTGGCAATTATATTGTTATGGGCCGCCGCTAGGCTGGTAGTTTGCGCAGGGCAAAAATATCAAAGCGGGTGGATTTTCCCTCAAGACTATAGCTGGGCTGCATATCCGCCAGATAGCCAGCATTGGCGGAGCGCTTGATCACCAGTCTGTATTTGGCCCTTTCCAGTGCCAGAGGCAATAACTCGGCAGCATCTTCATCGGCACCTACAATCTGATGGAATGCCTGCATCTCTTTTTTTACCTTGGCGCTCTTCTTGCGCTCGGGAAACATGGGATCCATATAGATAACATCTACATAATCATCCGCCATTGAACATTGTAAATAGGTCCGGGCATCGCCAGACAGCAGCGCCATGCGCGCAATTATCTCCTGCAGAGAGCTATCCTCAGACCCGGCAGCCCGGGCTATGCCATCTTGCAACAGACTAAAAACAATGGCGTTGCGCTCCAGCATCTGCACCTCACAGCCCAGACTGGCCAGTATAAAGCTATCGCCTCCCATGCCGGCGGTCAGGTCGAGGATGCCTGGCTTAAACTTGCCTGAAACACCGGTTGCCTTGGCGATGGCCTGGCCATTGCCACCACCAAATTTTCGCCTGTGACTATTGGCGCCACCATCAAACTGGCAGGTTATGGGGCCGTGGTTTTTACTTGCGCAAGGAACGAGACTGAGGCCCTGAGGGCCAAGGTTAAGATAATAGCCATTGGGATTATCCACAGCTGAGGATATAAGGCTAAGTTCCAATCCCAGGGTGGCAGCTAATTGTTCTGCCCTGGCTTGAAAACTCGTTTGCGAGAAGGAAACTTTAATACTGGTCATGGCGCTATTTAAACACATATACTCTGCTGTAAACCTTGCTGGGACGCCTGCAGATGAAACTATTTACTATTGGCCTTACTTTTCTTTTTCTGATTGGCTGTGAGCGTTATCAGGTAACCATCAATGAGCGTCAGATCTATGCTCCTGAGCAACTGTTTACTGATTACCAGATACCTGATCCCGGGCTAAACAGCTGTATCAAACAGGCAATTCTTGATAGGTCCATCAAACGGGCAGAAGGTCTGCGCAGCATTAATTGCTCCTATGCTGGCATCAGTAATCTGGATGGTCTTAAACGATTTACCGGTCTGACTACCATCAATTTAGCCAACAACAACCTGACCGATATAAAAGCATTGATGTTTTTTGGTCAGCTCAGTCGCCTGGATCTTAGCGGAAATGAATCTGTGCCCTGCACAGATATCGAGGCCCTAAGAGAATTACTGCCTTCTGAGCTGGTTGCACCGGAAAACTGCCTATAATTTTTCTGTGACATTAGAGTGACAGACCAAAAGACCCATTGTGGTGCAAAAATGGTTTAAAAAGATGTCCACATATCCTGTGGATAACTTTGTGGATTAAGCACTGACTAAGTACCTCAAACGCCCAAAAATGCGGTCTTTTTGTTAAATTGATCAAAATTTGACCAGTTAAAAAATACTATTTAAATCAATCACTTAGGAAACTCTCAATCAAAAATCAATGACTTACAGCGATTAGTTAAAATACTTATGAAAAAGCTAAGCTATCTGTGGAAAAAAAACCAATTTAGCAACAAATAATTTTACTTTATCTGTTAAAAACTATTGCCAGCCTAAAAAAAAAATGCTTAATAACGTGCAACGGTCACAATAAAAACTGGGTTATTGCAGGTGCAGCCAGTCAAAACCTTCCTGCTGACAGGCGTAGATGACTCGCTCCTGGGCAGGAAATACTGGCTCAATCGCAGCCTTTACTTTATCCAATGTATTATTCTTGTCGCTGATATGGCCAATGACCAGATGTTGCATCCGCTGCTGCTCAATAACAGAGACCAGGCGAGCGGTTTGCTGGTTATTTAAATGACCCCACTGCCCTGCAACCCTCTCCTTGAGAAACTCTGGATAGGGCCCGGCAGCGAGCATATCCAGATCATGGTTAGCTTCCACCAGCAGAGCGTCGCAGGATGCGTACTGGGCCTCTACATGGCCCGTCAGAGAGCCTATATCGGTAAGTACGCCGAGCTGATGGCTGTCGCTGTTAAACAGATACTGAACCGGTTCCCTGGCATCGTGGGGCACAGGCACAGGTGTCACCAGCAGGTCACCCACCTGAAACTGCCGATGGCTGTCAATAATGTGAAAATCGCCACTGTCTGGCTCTACCTGGCGGCCTTTAAGGCTACCGGCAGTAATGTAGACCTTTATACCAAACTTTTTGGATAGTGGCGCCACGCCCTTCCAGTGGTCGCTGTGTTCGTGGGTCACCAGGATGGCACTGAGGTCGCCGGGAGCCTTGCCCAGACGAGCAAGACGCGCAGTGGTATCGCGGATGGAGAAGCCGCAGTCAATCATAATGCAGGTATCGCGCCACTCGACGATGGTGGCATTACCTTTACTGCCGCTGCCCAGGGAAGCAAATCGCACGGTGCAATCTGCCTTAGGACATATTGCCTCGCAATATCTGAAGCAACCTCAGGGACTCTGTCTGGCCCAGGCTATTACCTTTCATATCGACAATGCGGGCCTCAACAGTCTGGCCCACTTTATCCAGCAGCAGTCTGTAGTTAGCCTCAAGGACCTCATTATCAGAACTATCACCAAACCAGCGACTAAAGAACCCTTCATCTTCTTCGGTCTGCTCACTGTAATTTACATACAGCAGGCCTTCGCTACGATTCTTGTCAACAATCACGAATCCGCCGCGGGCTGCGCTATAGCTGATCGAAGCCCAGGCGCGGTCAAAGCTCAGATTTATCATAATATAGGGATCTGCAACCTCAGGAGTCATTACCTCAACTTTTGCGGCGCCACCAATATTCTGGGCTAACAGGGATACAGAGGCATAGTCTGAGGCGGCAGCCAGCTCATTGGCCAGCAGTGAAAGCATATCCTGCTCCCGGGTATCGCTATCAGAGTCCTCTGGCCAAGTGGCTTGTTCTTCATTACCACTGACAACCTGCTGATGCAGTGCGGTGATCTCAGTACTCTCCAGCTGTACGCCTGGGGCAATATAGAAACGGAAGCGATGGCTATTTTCAGTATCGGTTTTAAAGTTGACCCAAGTGGTTTCAATAATGCCATTGGAACCCTCGGCTTTGGCCGCAGGCACACCATTGCGGTTTAGCAGGCTGCGTACACGCGGCCAGACTTCACTTGGTGAGATATTAATCAGCACCCAGCGGCGCCCATCCATACTCTGAATCTTGACCAGCTGCTCAAAGGTATTGACTGAGGCCGGCTGAGGTCTCGGCACTTCAAAGTCTCTATCCACTGCGGGTTTGCCTGGAATTGGCGGTATGGGATAGATCTGGCCTAGATCAAGGCTGTCCATTTCGGCTGGAACCACTGTAGGCTGAGTCTCTTCCGCCAATAAATAGTCATTTGAGCGATCGCGCACCCCAAGCCAGTTACAGCCAGACAGTCCTATAACCAGAGAGATACTGAACCAAGAGATTATTTTCTTCATTACAGAGCTAAGCCCCTTTCCGCAGTTGCCGGCACAGTGCCAGCAATCCTTATTAAATTTAGTTTACACCAATCCTGTGCAGTGCATTTCTGACAGTATCCCGGTGTTCTGGCGCCAGGGGCGTCATTGGCAAGCGCAGTGCATCAGACATCAGACCCAGCTCACTCACAGCCCATTTCACTGGAATAGGATTGGCCTCGACAAACATAGCGTCGTGCACCGGGCCAAGTTTGGCATCCAGGGCAGCTGCTGTTGCCTCATCCCCGGAAATAGCCGCAGCGCACATCTCTGACATCAGTCTTGGCGCAACATTGGCAGTGACAGATATATCGCCTTTGCCGCCCAACAGCATCAGTTCCCGGGCACTGTGATCGTCGCCAGAGTAGATAGCAAAATCTGCCGGGCATTGCTCTATAAGCTGTTTAGCACGAGTCAGGTCACCGGTAGCCTCTTTAATACCAACAATATTGTCGATAGCGGCAAGGCGCAAGACTGTCTCTGGCAGCATATCGCAGGCGGTGCGACCTGGCACGTTATAGAGAATCTGACTGATATCAACTGCATCGGCAATTGCTTTATGGTGCAGATAAAGCCCTTCCTGAGTCGGTTTATTGTAATAGGGAGTCACCAGCAGGCAGGCATCTGCGCCAGCTTCCTTGGCCGCGCGGGTCAAGACAATGGCTTCTGCGGTACTGTTGGCACCAGTCCCGGCAATAACTGGAATTTTGCCAGCAGCGTGGTCAACCACAAAGCGGATAACACTGCTGTGTTCAGAGACGCCGAGAGTGGCAGATTCACCAGTGGTACCCACTGCAACAATAGCGTTGGTGCCCTGTTCTATATGCCATTCCACAAGACCTTTTAGCGCGTCCCAATCCACCTCCAGGGAACCTGAATGCATGGGAGTAACCAGTGCGACAATGCTTCCGCTAATCATCTCTTTTCCTTACTTTTGCCCGCGCCTCTAACAAGCGCTCAATGGTACTGTCGGCAATCCCCTGACACAAGGGAAACCTTAACTTCGGCCCTGCTCAGGGGACGATTTACTTTTTGCGTTTCTTTTTTCTGTCCGGCAGGCCATACAAATCCGCTTCAGACTCTGGCCGGTTCTTAAACCGCCTGTGAACCCACAAATACTGTTCCGGTTGCAGCAGAATAAATTCTTCGACGATTTTATTGATACGGGTAGCATCCACCAAGTCATCGCCACTGGGGAAATCTTCCAGCGCAGGATACACAGTGATTTTATAACCCTGAGAACCAGGCAGCCTAATATGACTAAAAGGCACCACAGCAGCACCGGTCTTTTCGGCAAACCTGGCCGTGGCATAGACCGTAGCAGCTTGAATACCGAAAAATGGTGCGTACAAACCTTGCTGCAGACCATAATCCTGATCCGGGCCATACCAGAGTCTGCGGCCTGCCTTGAGGGCCTTCATAGTGCCACGGACATCCCTGCGCTCATAGATAACATCGGTGCTGGTGCCCTTATGAAGCCGCCCCCGTGCCTGGATAAAATCATAGACAGGATTGCCATGGGCCCGATACATGCCGTCTCTGGCAATCACCGTACCCAGTGCGGCAGTTCCTATTTCCAGCGTAGTGAAATGGATTCCCAGCAGCATAGTGCCGCGCCCTTCCTCTACCGCCAGATTTTCCAGGCCCTCGAATTGGAGTAATTTGCTAAACCTTTCTTTTGACCACCACCAGGCGATACCCACTTCCATCACTGCAATACCAGTACTGATAAAGTTGGCCCGCAACATAGCTCGCTGTTCTTGATCGCTGAGATTTGGGAAGCACAGCTGAATATTGCGGTGAGCAATGGTCCTGCGGCGATTGGGAATACTGTGCAGCAGCAGGCCCAGAGCAGTTCCCAGTTTTAACAACACAGGGAACGGCAGTATTGTGACCGCCCGCCAAAGACCAAACAGCAACCAGGTCGACCAGAGGCGAGGATGCAATAGATTAGGTGTAAAAACCGCGCCTTTAGATTGCATGGGCTGCTGAGCTCATTAAATAATCAGGTTGTTAATGGCGACTTCCGGATTCACATCAGCATCGTAATCAACACCGTCCATCTCGAAGCCAAACAGTTTGAGAAACTCTTCTTTGTAACCTTTAAAGTCAGTTAGCTCAGACAGATTTTCGTTGCTGATATTAGACCAGGCGTCGGCTACCGCAGCCTGAACATCGGGCTGCATCTCCAGCTCATCCACTCGCAGACGGCCCTCTTCATCAGTGCGCGGTGCGCCGCTGTACAGACATTCGGTAAACAGGCGATAGAGCTGTTCAATACAGCCCTCATGGGTACCGTTTTGTTTCATTTCCTTAAACAGCATGGCCAGGTACAGGGGCATAATCGGGATTGCCGAACTGGCCTGGGTCACAACAGCTTTGAGTACAGAGACTCGGGCATCGCCACCATGGGCCCCGAGCTTATCTCTGATTGCCAGTACTTTGGTATCCAGATCTTTCTTGGCTTGGCCAATGGTGCCATCCCAGTACAGATCCCAGGTGATTTTTTCACCAATATAGGTGAATGCTGTGGTCTTGGCTCCATCGGCCAGCACGCCAGCTTCACCCAGAGCATCAATCCACATCTGCCAGTCTTCACCGCCCATCACAGCAACGGTGTCATCGATCTCCTGCTGGCTGGCTGCTTCGAGGCTAAATTCCTGGATTTCTTCTTTATCTGTATTGACACCGCGCATGGTGACATCTTTGCCAACCGGCTTTAGGGTGCTGTTAAAGACTTCACCGCTGACAGGATGCTGGCGTCGAGGTGCCGCAAGGCTGTAGATAACCAGGTCAATCTGCCCCAGGTCTTCTTTAATAGTATTGATAACCTTGTCTTTTACCTCAGTGGAAAAAGCGTCGCCGTTAATGCTTTTGGCATACAGGCCATCCTGCTCAGCGAACTGGTGAAATGCTGCGCTGTTATACCAGCCAGCGGTGCCAGGTTTGCGATCAGTGCCCGGCTTTTCAAAAAATACACCCAGCGTTGAAGCGCCGGAGCCGAAGGCCGCGGTGATTCGCGCCGCCAAGCCGTAGCCTGTGGAGGAACCGATTACCAGTACTCGCTTTGGTCCATCTATGGCACCCTGAGATTTAATAAAATCAATCTGGTTTTTTACATTGGCCTCGCAGCCAGTTGGGTGTGTGGTAATACACATAAAGCCGCGAACGCGGGGCTTGATAATCATGCAAATCTCTCCATAGTCTATCGAGTAAAATATCGCTGCAGGCTGCTGCGCCATCAAGTCGGGCATCATACATCAAATGTCGCTAAAACTCAGGGGCTGAGCTGAGTTTTTCATTGACACAAGCCATTCATACCTGCACATTTATCGACGGCGAGATTTGATCAGATCAGGGCTCGATTGCGTACTGTTACAACCAAACAGACAACTACAATTCATAGACCATGGCTTTAATTGATTAATGTCAGCTGCAGATATAACAGCTCTACCCTACCCATTTTTGCGCCCTGAATTTCTCCAGGCTCTGGAGACCAGCAAAAGTGCCTGTGCAGTCACAGGCTGGGAGCCAATTCATCTGGCTCTAGATACAGGCTCTCAGCAAACCGTAATGCCTCTGTATCTCAAGGATCACAGTATGGGCGAATATGTCTTCGACTATGCATGGGCCAATGCCTACCATGACAATGGTCTGGACTACTATCCCAAGCTGCTCACAGCGATACCATTTACCCCATCCACTGGACCCAGAATAACAGGGCTGGACAGCCTGGATACAGATCATGGCCAGCAGCTGTTTGAAGAGGTCCTGGCAGTGGCCGAGGAGACCGGTGCATCCAGCTGGCATATGCTGTTCCCCAGTGATCAACAGCTGGCATTATTTGAGGACTCAAGACTGCTGCAGCGCAACGGGGTGCAATACCAATGGTTTAATCGCGACTACCAGAGTTTTGATGACTATTTAAGTGGGCTGAACTCCCGCAAACGCAAGATGGTGCGCAAAGAGCGCTCAGAGGTATCAGCGCAGAATATTACGATTGAAGTATTACAGGGGGAGCGGATTACCAGTGATATCTGGCAGCTTTTCTATATGCTCTATGAGCGTACCTATGCCAAGCGTAACGGCACCAGAGGATATTTAACAGAGGAATTTTTTACCCAGATTGGTGAGACCATGCCGGAGCAAATTGCTATGGCTGTGGCTCGTCAGGGGGGTATTCCCATTGCCTGCGCGCTGTACTTCTTTGATCAGGACACATTGTATGGCCGCTACTGGGGCAGCGCTGGTGAATTCTCTTGCCTGCATTTTGAACTTTGCTATTACTCAGGTATTGAATTTGCCATTAGCAAAGGTCTGCAAAAATATGATGCGGGAGCCCAGGGTGAGCATAAAATTATTCGTGGTTTTGAGCCGATTAAAACCCATTCACTGCACTGGATAGAGCATCCACAGTTTAGGCAGGCGATTAAGCGATTTTTGGATTCCGAGCAGCTGGGTATTGAGCAACATATACAGCAGGCCAGAGCCATATTGCCATTTAGGAAAACCGACTAGCATCCACTAACCAAAAAACTATTCAGCCTACCAGGCACCGGTATTTTCCATGGAGGCCCAGGGCTCCTGTGATGGAAGCCTGTCGCCTCGCTGCAGTAATTCGATCGAAATATTATCTGGGGAACGGACAAAAGCCATACGGCCATCCCGTGGCGGTCGGTTGATCCTGACGCCCGCCTCTGCCAGTTTGGCACAGGTGGCATAGATATCATCCACCTGAAAAGCCAGATGACCAAAGTTGCGACCACCGGTATAGGCTTCAGGATCCCAGTTGTAGGTCAGTTCCAGCAATGGTGCACTTGCGCTTTTTACCATATCCAAATCTTCAGGCGCGGCGAGAAATATCAGCGTAAAGCGGCCAGCTTCGCTCTCTGTTCTAGAGGTTTCCACCAAGCCCAGAGCATCGCAGTAAAACGCTAACGACGCCTGCAAGTCACTTACTCGCACCATTGTATGAAGATACTGCATGATCCTACCTCTTAGGCAACACCGCTATTATAGGGCCAAGTGGCGTATATCGCTGAGCAGTTTTACCAGATGGGTCATAAAGCGACCGGCATCACCACCGTTGATAACACGGTGATCATAGGACAGTGCCAGGGGCAACATCAGCCGCGGTGCAAATTCACTGCCATTCCAGACCGGCTTTATCTGCGACTTGGAGACACCAAGAATACCAACCTCTGGACTATTGACGATGGGCGTGAAACCAGTGCCACCAATAGCACCCAGACTCGACAGCGTAAAACAGCCGCCCTGCATCTGTGCCGGCTTTAATCTTCCTTCACGGGCACTGGCTGCAAGACTGGCGATCTCAGCAGAAATATCCCATATGCCTTTTTGGTCTGCATCTTTAATCACCGGAACCACCAGGCCTCGTGGCGTATCCACAGCCATACCAACATGGCAGTAGTGCTTCTGGATATAGTTTTCGCCATCACCGGCCAAGGAGCGATTAAACTCCGGGTTGGCCTGTAGTGAAGTAGCCAGCGCCTTAATCAGAAATGACACTGGTGTTATTCTGATACCGCGCTTTTCGCCCTCATCTTTGAGGGACTTTCTAAAACTTTCCAGCTCGGTTATATCCGCCTCATCAAATTGGGTGACATGGGGAACATTGAGCCAGTTACGCTGCATATTGGCTGCGGTGAGCTTTTGGATTTTGCTCATGGCTACAGTTTCAATATCGCCAAACTGGCTGAAATCTACCGCAGGTACCTGGGGAATACCTGCGCCAGCTGTTGCTGTCGGCGCCGAGCTAAGCGCCGCTTTAACATAGTTATTAACATCGTCTTTTTGAACTCGGCCTCTGGGGCCAGTACCTGTCACCTTGTCCAGTTGCACACCGAGTTCCCGGGCAAGCAAACGCACTGCCGGGCCAGCGTAAACGCTGTCTGATGGAGAGGAGTCTGTCTGAGTTACCTGGGCCGCAGGAGCTGGAGCAGCTGCAACAGGCGCAGGCTCGGGCGCTTTTGCTGGTTCGGGGCTATTAATCGGCTCAGGGCTATTAACCGGCTCAGGGCTATTTATCGGCTCAGGGCTGGCAGCAGAGGTCACTTCAAGAACAGCCACCTCGGCGCCGGTGCGCAGTTTATTGCCTTCTGCAGCAAGAATTTTAATTACCTTGCCGCTATGTGATGAAGGTACATCCATGGTGGCTTTATCGGACTCAAGTACCAGCAGGGTATCCCCTTCCTCGACCTGATCACCAATCGCTACGGAGATTTCAATCACGTCAATCTCGTCATCGCTGCCAATATCCGGCACCAGAATTAGCTGCTCAGAGGAGGTCTGGGCCGGTGCAGCAGCTGGTGCAAGTTCTGCGGCAGCTGGTTCAACAGCTACAGGCTGGGCCTCTGCAACTGGCTCAGCTGCGGGGGCTTGTTCGGCATCGGCCACTTCGATTTCAGCTATGGGGTCACCCACCTTAACCACGGCACCATCTGCAACCAGATACTTGACCAGACTACCCTGAAAAGGGCTAGGCACATCCATAGTTGCCTTGTCAGATTCCAGTACCAGCAGAGAGTCCTCTACCTCAACTGCATCTCCAGGGGCAACGCTCAGTTCAATGACATCGACGCTTTCGGCGCCACCCAGATCTGGAACTGTTACGATTTCTACGGCCACTTGTTATCCTTTTTAATATCTTGTTACTGGTTAATCGACTCTATTACAGATACAGCGGATTGCTCTTGTCTGGATCAATACCAAACTCGGCAATGGCTTTCTTCACTACCGTCGGTTTAATTTCACCTTTGTCTGCCAGTGCCTTGAGCGCAGAGATGGCGATAAAGTAGCGATCCACTTCAAAGAAATGACGCAGTGCAGCCCGGCTATCACTGCGGCCAAAACCATCTGTACCAAGTACATAGAATGGCTGCTTGATATAGGCTCTCATCTGTTCAGCGTAGCCCTTCATATAATCCGTAGCTGCAACTATAGGCGCTTCGCTGCCACCTAGCTGTGCACTGATATAAGACTGTTGCGCTTTATCTGTGGGATGCAACAGGTTCCAGCGGTCTACCGCCTGACCTTCACGAACCAGCTCATTGACACTGGTCAGACTCCAGATATCCGCTTCAACCGAATAGCTTTCTTTAAGTATTGCTGCTGCGGCGACCACCTCGTTGAGAATAGTGCCCGCGCCCATCAGGGTAACCTTATGCTTGGCTTTGCCTGCTTCAGCTAGCTTGTACATACCTTTAACAATGCCCTCTTCAACACCTTCTGGCATTTCCGGCTGAACATAGTTTTCATTCATGGTTGTCAGATAATAAAAGCAGTTTTCCTTATCTTCAAACATGGTCTTGATACCATCTTGCACAATTACCGCCAACTCATAGCTGTAGGTTGCATCATAGCTCTTACAGTTAGGAACAGTGTTGGCCAGAATCAGGCTGTGTCCATCCTGGTGCTGCAGGCCTTCACCATTCAATGTAGTGCGACCAGCAGTTGCACCAATCAGGAAGCCACGGGCCTGGCTGTCACCAGAGGCCCAGGCCAGATCACCAATACGCTGGAAACCAAACATGGAATAGAAAATATAAAACGGAATCATGGGCACAGCATTGGTGCTGTAAGAAGTCGCCAATGCCAACCAGGCCGACATAGCACCAGCCTCGTTGATGCCCTCTTCCAGAATAACCCCCTGCTTGTCTTCCTTGTAGTACATTATCTGCTGATGATCATGGGGCACATATTTCTGCCCGGCTGAGGTGTAGATACCCAGCTGTCTGAACATGCCTTCCATACCAAAGGTGCGAGCCTCGTCCGGAACAATAGGCACTACGTACTTGCCAATATTCTTGTCTTTAACCAGAGTGGACAGCACTCGCACAAAGGCCATGGTGGTAGATATTTCTCTTTCACCGCTGCTTTCCAGCTGCTTCTTAAAGGCGCTGAGAGCAGGAACCTGCATGGGTTCAAAATGATGCTTGCGGGCTGGCAATGGACCACCCAAAGCATCGCGGCGACGCTTCATATAGGTAATTTCCGGGCTGTCCTCGGCTGGGCGGTAATAGGGAACAGTTTCCAGTTCATCATCAGCCACCGGAATACCAAAGCGATCGCGAAAATATCGCAGACCATCCAGATCCAGTTTCTTAACCGAATGGGTATCATTGGCCGCCTGACCGTCTCCAAGACCATAGCCTTTAACCGTATGGGCCAGAATAACGGTAGGCTTGCCACTGCTCGCCGCCGCTTCTGAATAGGCTGCATAGACCTTATAGGGGTCATGGCCACCGCGGTTTAGGGCCATAATCTGGTCGTCAGTCATATCCTTGACCAGCTCCAGCAACTCCGGGTATTTGCCGAAGAAATGCTCGCGGGTATAGGCACCACCATTGTATTTATAGTTTTGCAGCTCACCATCGCAGACTTCATTCATGCGCTTGATCAGCATGCCGCTCTTGTCTTTCTCCAGCAGCTGGTCCCAGTGACGGCCCCAGACAACTTTAATCACATTCCAGCCAGCGCCACGGAATACGCCTTCCAGTTCCTGCATGATCTTGCCATTGCCACGCACAGGGCCATCGAGGCGCTGCAGGTTGCAGTTAATCACAAATATCAGGTTTTCCAGGCCCTCGCGACCAGCCAGAGAGATGGCGCCCAGGCTTTCCGGCTCGTCACATTCCCCATCTCCAAGGAATGCCCAGACCTTGCGATCGCCGCGGGGCGACAGTCCGCGGGCTGACAAGTAACGCATTACATGGGCTTGATAGATGGCCTGAATCGGTCCCAGACCCATGGAAACTGTTGGGAACTGCCAGTAGTCGGGCATCAGCCAAGGGTGCGGGTAGGACGACAGTCCAGTGCCGTCAACTTCTCGGCGGAACCTGTCGAGCTGATCAGTAGTCAGGCGCCCTTCGAGAAACGATCGGGCATACATGCCTGGAGAGCTGTGCCCCTGGAAAAACACTAGATCACCCATATCCTCGCCGTCGGAACCACGGAAGAAATAGTTGAAGCCAATATCATACAGAGTTGCAGCTGAAGAGAAGCTGGCGATATGGCCGCCAATTCCTTCACTCTGCTTGTTGGCGCGCATGACCATAGCCAGAGCATTCCAGCGCACCAGGGAGCGGATACGGCGCTCCATAAACAGATCGCCGGGCATAGTCTTTTCACGGCTGGCCGGGATAGTGTTGTGGAATGGAGTGGTTACAGACTGGGGTAATTGGATACCCTCTTCAGTGGCATGAGCCTGCAGCTGAGTCAGAATATAAGTGGCGCGATCATCTCCCTGAGCACGGCAAATTGAATCAAAGGCATCGAGCCATTCCTGGGTTTCAGCTGGGTCTAAATCCTGCGACATGTGGCACCAATCAATGTTAGTTAACTGTAAGGCGACGGATCACATCTAGCGCACTGGCCTCGACTACAAACCGCCTCAATCGAAGGGCAGCATGATAATGTAGTTTAGCTACAAATTCAATTGATCATAACAATTCAAACGCTAGGCTAAAAAAATTAAAAACATTATAAAAATAACATAAGCTATTGTTTTACATGATTTAATATCGAACTATTAACAAGTTAGTTTAACTACATAAAAGCAGATTTTTCGCGCAATTTAAAAATCATAGCTATAGGTTTCGCTGTTTTCTCGCAAATCAACGGCACTGTTAACCTGCCCTGGTTTCGCGGTGGTTACCCAGACTGCACGGCGCTGTTCTACAAGCAGTTGCTGATAGGCCTGCTGCAGGGTCGCAATATCGACCTGGCGTATGGCTGCAGCCAGCTGAGCGCGAAAATCAAAATCCCTGTAGCCCAGAGCCAGAGACTCCATAAAGCGACCATTCATCTCAGCCAGATTCTTTGGTTTTTCCTCCAGACTGCTTAACAGGGAATCCTGGTAGCGGCTTAGGTCATCCGCGCTTAAGCCGGCCACCGTTTCCCCATAATCATTGATAAAACCCTCAAACTCAGCGCGCAGTTGCTGTTCATCGGCGACTGGAGATTGCACTAGCATGGCCAGCCCAGGAACCGGGCCCTGATGACTGGCAAAGGCAGAAACCACATAGCCCAGCTGCTTCTCGGTGCGCAGACTGTTATAGAAAGGCGCCGACAGCATCTCTGCCACCAGGCTCGTTGCAGCCCGTTGCTGCAAGCTGTCATCTGTGGCCTGAAAATACAGTACTGATACGGCATCCTCATGGTCCACAGGTACCTGCCCCTGTACTGAGCCAGCAGTAAGCTTGGCAATATGGCTCGGATTGTCAATCTGCATCAGGGTAAAACTCTGGATAAACTGGCGCTGAATATCCTCGGCCACCTGTTGATTATGATTGCCACTTATCAATAATTTGAGCTCCATACTGGTCAGTAGACTGCTGGCAAACTTCTGTACCTGCTCCATGGTCACAGCCTCAATCACAGGGGCTTTCTGCAATGGCGTCCAGCGACCTGTCAGCATCGAATAGAGTCCGCTGATCACCTGACGGAATGGGTATTCACGCTGGAAGTTGGCCAGCTGGCGCAGACGCTTTTGTTTTAGCTGATCAAATCTTGTCTGATTCCAGACTGGCTGTTTGAGGGCATGCAATACATCCCTGAGCAGCACCGGCTGCTTGTCAGAATAACCAGCCACATTAACTGTTAGGCCCTGGGCACTGGCACCAAGGGCGAAATTCAATCCCGCCTCTGTGGCTGGGTAACTGCTGGCATTTAACTGATCGCGGACAATATCCAGATATAACTCGGCCATGGCCAGCCCCTGTATTGTCTGGGTTTTATCTGTCCCCAGACTAGCCACAATACTGGCTTTAGGGACACCAAATCTGCTATCGGGCATATGCCAGGAAAGCAGGCCCTGTGCATTGGATAATGGCGCGGGTGACTCTGCTTCAGAACCTGATAACAGATCGAGGCTGGCAGGGATATAGGGGTTTTTTGGCGATAGAGCCAAGGCCGCCACAGATTCAGGGTTTTGCCATTGCTTAACTTCTGCGGCATCGATAGCAGTAACTTTATAAGGGACTTGGTAGCGCTTGGACACCTGATTCGTGGTCACTTCCGGGGCTGTAAGCATAATAAAACAGTTTTCCGGGATCAGTCGTCCGGCAACCTGTTTAATCAGCTGTTGATCATAGGACTCCATTACATAGCCCGCCCGAAGCACATCGGCGGTTGGGTACTGGTGCATAAGCGAGGCCAGTGATGACACATAGCCCATGGAGTTTTGCTTCTCTTGAAAGCGGAAAGCCATCGCCGCCAGACTGGCGCGCTCGTCGTAGCGCCAAGCCTCAATACCATTGCTGCGCACCGTTTCAATCCAGGCAAATACCAACCTGGTCAGCTGTTTACGCTGCTTATACCCCTCTGGCGTCAGCCCTATATCAATAGAGAACAGACTGGAGCTGCGATCTTCCAGACCAGCGCCAGCACTGAGGGATTCGGCCCAGCCTTGGTCTTTTAGCAGCTGCAGCAGACTGCCCTGCCCCTCGTGACCTATTAACGCAGCAAGATACTGAGCTGGCTTGATTCTCCAATAGGGTTTCATTTTGGGCAGTTGAAAGCTGATGCTGATTTCACGGAGCTCTTTGAGAGGTTCGACTTCTATTAACAATGGCAGCTTTTTTTCACTGATCAGCTGACTGCCATGTATTTCTACTTCGGTATCATAATTGGCGATAGCGGAAAATCTCGGAACCACCATAGCTTCCAGCTGGTCAAGGCTCTCGGTGCCCAACACCACCAGTTTCATTAAATTGGCCGAGTAATACTGTTGATACAATTCCAGCAATTCTGCCCGCACCGGTCGATCTTTTAAGTCAGCCAGGGTTTCGAGATTGCCCACGGTAAACTTGGACATGGGGTGGCTGGCGTCGACCTGCTCCTGCAATACATCCCATTGCCGACGACCGTCATCTTTGATCTTTAGCCTGTACTCAGACTCAACTGCATTGCGCTCCCGGTCTACATATTTGGCATCAAAATTGGGGCTGTGAAAAAACGGTGCAAAGCGATCCAGAGCCTGCTCCAGGTACTGGGCATCTATATCGAAAAAGTAATTGGTGTGCTCCAAACCCGTGCCTGCATTGTGATTGCCACCATGCTCGGCAATAAACGTCTGATACTCCCCGGGCTCCGGATACTGCTCGGTACCCAGAAACAGCATATGCTCCAGAAAGTGAGCCAGCCCCTCTCTATCTTTGGGATTCTGGTAGCTACCCACATAGACATCCAGAGAGGCGGCAGACTTATCAGCTTGCGGATCTGAAATCAGCAATACATCGAGTTTATTCGACAGCTGCACGTGCCTGTATTGGCGCTTATCATTGGGGCTGGCAATCACATTGGACAGCGAGGCTGACTCAGTTTCCGGCCCTGGGTCAGTGCTACAGGACTGGAGAGACAATGCAGCTGCCAGCAGCAAGCTAAGTGTTAAAGCAGACGAAAATGCGCGGTTCAATAAAGCAGGCATACGGGTATCCTTATATCCGGTTCTATCCCTTTTTTCTAAGACTGACTGGCTCAGTCTTCAGCAATATCCAAATCTTTTTGTGGCCAGGCGTTGTATACCGCCTTGACCAATGTGGCCAGAGGAATGGCAAAAAACACACCCCAGAAGCCCCAGATTCCGCCGAATAGGAGCACTGCAACAATGATTGCCACCGGGTGTAAATTGACCACCTCAGAGAACAGTAGCGGTACCAACAGATTGCCATCGAGAAACTGGATAAACCCATAGACCATAAATAACCAAAAAAAGTCTAAACCCCAGCCCCATTGCATATAGCCAACCAGCAGTACCGGCAGGGTTACCACAGTGGCACCAATATAGGGAATTAAGACAGATAGCCCCACCAGCAAGGCCAGCAGCACCGCATAATTTAGACCAAGAACTAAAAATGCAATCAGCGAGGTGACTCCAACAATCAGAATTTCGATGGCTTTTCCCCGCACATAGTTGGCAAACTGCACATCCATCTCCGACCAGATAGCTGTCATTGCGCCCCGCTCCTTTGGCAGCAGACTAGTGAGAAAACCCACTAGTAGATCTTTATCCTTGAGCATAAAGAACACTAGCAATGGCACCAGCAGCAGATAGATCATTAGCCCAAATATGCCAGGGAAACTACTGATGGACAGGGACAGTATCTGCTCTGCTAAATTGGCCAGCTCACCAGACACTCTGGAGGTAATAATTTGGAACTGCTCCGGGCTAATATACTCAGCATAGGTTTCCGGCAAGGTCACTAGCAGATCCCGCAGCCTGCCGATCATATTGGGCAGTTCAGCCACCAGCAGAGATGTCTGCCGCCCGACAATGGGTATCAGTACCGTGAGTACTGATATAAACAGCATGATAAACAGCATATAGGCGCCAACAATGGCGGCAATCTCAGAGACACCCCGACGGCGCAGCGTATTGATCACACCCTGCAATAAAAACGCAATCACCAGTGCCGCAAACACCGGCCCCAGCACCACTCCCAGAGTCGCGAATACGACCAGTGACACCACCAGTATCACCAGCAGCAACACCGCCTCTTCACTGCTGAAATACTGATCCAACCATCTCTGTAACACCTGCTTCATGCAAACTCCTGCGCTGTTTTAACTCTGCCTAGAATCCGGTAGTTTATTACCTGAGTCAACCGGCCGTAAGTATAAAGCGTTTATAAAGAGATCCGACATTAAACTTCCAAGTATTTCAATTGTCGAAATGCGCAGGTTTATTAGTTACAGTAAAGCCATCCATTACATAGTTGACCACAAGCCATTTTGAATATTCGACCCCTTCAGCTAAAACGCGCCAATCCTGCCCTTGCCCTGAAACTGGTGCTGGTCAACACTGTGCTCTGTGTGGGGCTATCCCTGACCAGCACGCAGGCCCTAGCCAATGAAATCAAGCTGCCCAGACTGGGGGATACAGTTTCCGGTATTGTCTCCAAACGTCAGGAATATGAGCTCGGCAGAACCTGGCTAAAAGCCTTTCGCAGCCGAGTTCGCGAACATGATGACCCTCTAATGCAGGAGTATTTGGAGCAGCTGCTCTATGACTTGGCCACCTACAGCGACCTTGAGGATCCGCGGCTGGAGCTGGTGATCGTCAACAATGCATCCATGAATGCCTTTGCCGTGCCCGGTGGTGTGGTGGGCTTCCATACAGGGGTTTTTGCCTTTGCCGAAAAGGAAGACCAGATGGCCTCAGTGCTCGCCCATGAACTGGCCCACCTCAGTCAGCGCCATTTCGCCCGTGGCCTGGAGGCCCAGCGCGCCTCATCAATGGTGACATTGGCAGGACTGCTAGGCAGTCTGGTATTGGCAGCAACCGCTGGCGGTGATGCAGGTATGGCGGCTATCACAGCGACCCAGGCTCTGGCCATGGACAGTCGTCTGCGCTACAGCAGATCCAATGAGCAGGAGGCTGATCGCATAGGTCTGAAAACCATGGAGCGGGCCAATCGCGATCCAGGTGCCGTGGCCGAAATGTTTGAGACTCTGTTGCGCGCCACCAGATATAGTGGCAGCCGGCCACCGGAATTTTTATTGACTCACCCGGTCACCGAGCGCCGTATTGCTGACGCCCGGGGTCGAGCCATGGCCAACTCAATGCGCCAGTACGCAGAGAACCCAGAGTTTTATCTGATGCAGTCAAGGGCACTGTTGGCCCTGCGCACAGACAATAATTTGGCGATCCGCGAGTTTCAGGCCCAGCTGGACAACAATATTCACCGTCCTGAGGCAGTTAAATACGGCCTCGCACTGGCTCATACCAGAGCTGGTAACTACAAGCAGGCCCGAGCGCTGTTAGCTGACCTTATCAGTAGCGACCCATCACAGCTGAGTTTTCATCATGCAGATATAGAGCTGTCTATTGCTCAGCAGCAGTATCCCCAGGCACTGGCAAAGGTGAATAAGTTACTGCGTATCAGCCCCAATAACTACCCATTGATTAGATTAAAATCCGAAGTTCTGTGGCAGGCTCATCGCTATGAACAGGCCAGCGACGTGCTGACGGATCTGAGCAGAATCAGACCAGAGGACCCTATGGTCTGGTATCAGCTGGCCGAAGTTCGCGGTTTAGCGGGGAATATTTCTGGGGTACATCAGGCTCGGGCAGAGTACTTTATTCTGGTGGGTGCCTTTGATCGAGCGCGCAAACAGCTCGGCCTGGCCATAAAGCTTGTGGCCGCGGACTTTAAGCGCTCGGCAATCATTCGCCAGCGTCTGGTTGATATAGCTGAAATGGAAGAGAGAATCGAGAGGTTATAGCCCTAAGCCGATTAATAGCCCTAAGCCGGTTAATAGCCCTAAGCTACCAGAAGTTACTAATCAAACCCCCTAAACCTTAAAATTCATCATGCGCTCCAGAGATGTAAATGCCTGGGCGCCAATATCGGCATTCACCTCAATCTCATTGCTGCCCTGCTTCAGGCAGTCGCGCAAATTTTGCAGACTATTCATGCCCATCCAGGGACAGTTAGCGCAGCTTCGACAGTTGGCACCGCTGCCGCCAGTGGGCGCAATCAGCAGCTGCTTATCCGGCACTGCCTGTTGCATCTTGTAGAAAATACCCTGGTCTGTCGCCACAATCATCTGTCGATGAGGCAGCTTTTGCGCCGCAGCAATCAGCTGGGAGGTTGATCCCACTATATCCGCAATATCAACCACAGATTCAGGGGATTCAGGGTGCACCAGCACGGCAGCTTCCGGATAGACCTTCTTTAAGTCCAAAATGCCCTTGGCCTTAAATTCTTCATGAACAATACAACTGCCGTCCCACATCAGCATATCGGCACCGGTATTTTTCTGCACATAGCCGCCCAGATATTTATCCGGTGCCCAGAGTATTTTCTCCCCCAGGGCATCCAGATGGTCAACTACCTGCAGAGCAATACTCGAGGTTACCACCCAGTCAGCCCGGGCTTTAACAGCGGCGGAGGTATTGGCATAGACCACCACAGTGCGATCCGGATGCTGGTCACAGAAGCGGGCAAACTCATCGGCCGGGCAACCCACATCAAGGGAACAGGTGGCCTCTAATGTGGGCATCAGCACTCGCTTGTTGGGAGTCAGGATCTTGGCGGTTTCGCCCATAAACTTGACCCCGGCAACCACCAATGTGTCAGCGGCGTGACTGTTGCCAAAGCGGGCCATATCCAATGAATCGGAAACCACGCCCCCGGTCTCTTCAGCCAGTGCCTGAATTAGTGGGTCGGTATAATAATGGGCAATAATGACAGCATTCTTTTCAATCAGCAGAGACCTTATCTCGTCCTGCAACGCAACAGCATCTGCGGCATCGATAGATGTCTCAGTTGGCACCAGATCCAGATATTGCTCCACCAGTTTTTGATGGTCCGGATTGTCGGCGACGGTATTATTTTGCTGCTGGTTTTCCATGCTGGAACCTGTGGCTACATTCCTGACAGCCAGTAAACCACGGCGGTCATAACAATTAGGAGTACAGCAACAACGGCAATAGCATCCGCTTTCGAATCGCCACTATTGTCTTGTTCAGGTAGGTTGCTCATAAATAGCCTCTGTAAATAAAGTTTAGCCACTGCAATGCTTGAACAGAGCAGAATATTGGGTTCAAATTTTGAGGCGGCATTCTAACAATCTAATTCTCGACTGTCGCCCTTTCCAGCACCCCAGATAGGCAGAAAAGCGGCTTCTAATCCAAATCCGCTGAGGCAAGGCCCTTATTCCATTACTATATCGACATATAGGCAAATAATAATTTAAAAGAATAACCACTACCGCTATCATTACGCCCCCGAACAGAAGTCCAGAGATTCAACCTAAATCTATGTATAGATACGACCAATACGATCAGACAATTGTTGATGAGCGCGTTGCTCAATATCGTGACCAGACTCAGCGTTACCTGGCAGGCACCATTAGCGAGGAGGAATTTCTTCCCCTGCGTCTGCAAAATGGACTCTATGTTCAGCGCCTCGCGCCTATGTTACGGATCGCCGTCCCCTATGGCCTGCTATCTAGCCAACAGATTCGCAAGTTGGCCCATATTTCCCGCAAATATGACAAAGGCTATGTGCACTTTACTACCAGGCAGAATATCCAGCTCAACTGGCCCCAACTAGAAGAAGTGCCAGATATTCTGGCCGAGCTGGCCTCAGTTGAAATGCATGCCATCCAAACCAGTGGCAATTGCATTCGCAACACCACAACTGATCAGTATGCCGGCGTCGCTGCCGATGAGATTGAAGATCCCAGACCCTGGTGTGAAATTATCAGGCAATGGTCGACCTTGCATCCAGAGTTCGCCTTTTTGCCGCGCAAGTTCAAGATCGCTGTGTGCGGCTCGGAAGAGGACCGCGCGGCATTTCTGCTCCATGATATTGGCATCCAGCTGGTAACCAACGATCAGGGCGAATCTGGCTTCCATATTTTTGTCGGTGGAGGCCTAGGTCGCACCCCAGTGATTGCCTCCTCCATTCGAGAGTTCTTACCCAGGGAACACCTGTTGACCTATCTGGATGCCATACTTCGGGTTTACAACCGCTACGGCAACCGTGATAACAAATACAAGGCGCGAATTAAAATACTGGTAAGAGCCTGGACCGCTGAGGTTTTTGCCGAGCGCGTAGAGTCAGAATGGGCCCATTTAAAAGATGGCCCTGCCACCCTGACCGGTGACGAGATTGAGCGCATGAAGAGCTTCTTCACCATGCCCGATTACAAAACAGTGGATGCACAGGCTCTAGACTCAGAGCTACAGCAAACCGCTGGGCAAAATAAAGCTTTTGCCCGTTGGCTTGAGCGCAATACAAGAACCCAAAAGCAAGCCGGCTACAGATCTGTTAGCCTGTCCTTAAAACCCGCAGGCGTGGCCCCGGGAGATGTGACTGACCAGCAGCTGGAAACCATTGCCGATCTTGCCGACCGCTTCTCCTTTGGCGAACTGCGCTCCACCCACAATCAGAATGTTGTGCTGACCGATGTGCTGGTCTGCGAACTCTTTGAGCTCTGGGAACTGGCCAGAGCCGCCGGACTGGCAACCCCAAATATAGGCACCATCAACGATATGATCTGCTGCCCTGGTGGTGATTACTGCTCATTGGCCAATGCCAAATCCATACCAGTGGCTGAAGCTATTCAGCGCAAGTTTGATGATCTGGATTATGTCTATGATCTGGGTGATCTGGAGCTTAATATCTCCGGCTGCATGAATGCCTGTGGCCACCATCATATTGGCCATATCGGAATTCTCGGTGTAGATAAAAAAGGTGAGGAATGGTACCAGATTCAAATTGGTGGCAGCGCCAGCAAAGATGCCGCCCTGGCCAAGGTGTTGGGCCCCTCTCTATCCAGAGAGGCAGTGACAGACAGCATAGAAAAGCTGCTGGATGTCTATGTTGAAAACCGCCTTGAAGGGGAAACTTTTTTAGCCGCGTACAAGCGCATTGGCATCGATAAATTCAAGGAGCGAGTGTATGCCCCAACTGCTTAAAGACGGCAAGGTTATAGATAATCCCTGGCAGATAATCGAAGCTAATGACGAGGCGGATCAAGAGGCTTTGCCAAGCGGTGATATTCTGGTGCCATTATCAATGTGGCTAAACAACCAGTCAGTATTGGAAAACCACAGTGGGGCGGTGGGACTATGGATCAATGGTGACGAAGAGATTGAAGGGATTGCCCAGTCAATTGTGACAGCTCCAGTAATAGCCATAAACTTCCCCAAGTTTGTCGATGGCCGCGGCTTTTCAGTCGCCCGCCTGCTGCGGGACCGCTATGGTTTTAAAGGAGAGTTGCGCGCCGTCGGACAGATCATTCGCGATCAGCTATTCTTTCTTAAGCGGTGCGGGTTTAATGCCTTTGAGTTTGACTCAGAGATTGATCTGGACGAGGGTGCACAATCGCTGGCAGATTTCTCCGATGCATACCAGGTCGCCGCAGATCAACCAGAGCCATTATTTAAAAGACGGTAAGGTCGTTTCCAGCGACCATTCAGGCACCTTACAGGCACATAGCAAATAGGCAGGTAAAATGGATCATCATGTTATCCAGATTTTCTTTCTGATTTTTAGCGGTGGCGCCGTACTGGCTTCACTGGCACTGTTCACCCGTCAACCGCTGCTGGTCGCTTACATTGCTCTGGGCGCCACCATGGGCCCCCACGGCCTCGGCTGGGTCACAGATGTAGATCTGATCGGCCAGATCGCCGGCATTGGTATTATCTTCTTACTGTTTTTGCTGGGTCTGGATATGCAGCCCCAAGCCCTGTGGCGAGTGCTGCGCCAGGTCACTCACATCACATTGATTAGCTCAATGCTATTTGCCGCAGTCGGCTTCTCGGTTGCCTACCAGTTTAATTTCAGCTTTGTTGAATGCCTGATTATCGGTGTTTCAATGATGTTCTCCAGTACCATTATCGGCATTAAATTACTGCCTACAACCGCCCTGCACCACAAGCATTCCGGCGAGCTTATGATTGGTATGCTGCTAATGCAGGATTTTCTGGCTATCTTTGTGCTGCTATTGCTGATCTCCGATGTGTCAGGCAGTACGGGGCTGATGCACTTTGGCCGCAGCCTGATTGCCCTGCCGCTGCTCATCGGTGGTTCCGTGGTTGTGGTCCGCTATCTGTTGCAACCGCTGTTTGCGCGCTTTGATCGCATCGGTGAGTATATCTTCTTGCTAGCCATTGGCTGGTGTCTTGGGGTTGCAGAACTAGCGGAGGTTATTGGGCTGTCCCGAGAAATTGGCGCCTTTATTGCCGGCATATCTATAGCCACCAGTCCTATCGCCCAATATATAGCGCTCAATCTAAAGCCATTGCGGGACTTTTTCCTGATATTGTTTTTCTTCTCCCTTGGCGGCGGCTTCGATCTATCGTTGATTCCCCATATTATTGTGCCGGCGCTGATACTGGCTGGAATTATGCTCAGCTTAAAACCACTGGTCTATCGCTATCTACTCAGGGCCCAGAGTGAAACCAACAAGCTGTCCTGGGATATTGGCTTTAGACTGGGTCAGAACAGTGAGTTTTCTCTGCTGATTGCCTATATCGCCTTCAATACCCAGCTAATCGGCAATAACGCCTCGCATCTAATACAGGCCGCCGCCATTATCACCTTCTTGATTTCCAGCTATATAGTGGTCTTCAACTTCCCCAGCCCTATCGCCCTGTCAGATCGGCTGCGCAGAGATTAACCCGGTGCAGGGATTATTTTCTGCTATTCTGATATTGATCGAGTGACGCAGGGTTAGCTGGGCTGGGAGTTACAGGAGCCAACAACAGCCCGGCAATGGACTAGCAACAGTGACAAACAGGATGTTTATCAATGATTGATCAGAGCGCACCGGCTACAAAACCAAATAGCAGTCATTCAACAATCGTCGGAGAGCTGCCCGGCAACAGCTTTACCGACTACCGTATCAGCACAGATCTCTCCTCTGAACTGCGGGTTGCCACCCTGGCCTACTTCAGCATTCAGCAGGAATTTAACCATATTGGCAAAGCCATTAAATCCGGGGCAACACCGAAGATCGAGCGCATTAGTCCATTGCTCGAGGCTCTGGTCGCCAGTGTTATCCGCAATCCTGCCGCCGGTGTCTGGTTGGCCAGGCTCAAGAGCAAAAGCAGCTACGCCCATCGCCACTGTATTTCATGCGCAATACTCTGCGCGGTGATGGGTCGCCAGTTGGGGCTGGATGAAGACGCCATGTTTGAGCTCGGTCTGGGCGGTCTGTTTATGGATAGTGGCAAACTACTATTGCCCGACAGTCTGCTGCGCAAAACCCAGTCATTGACAGAGGAAGAACAGCGGGAGACCCACAGCCACACAGAACTTGGCCTCAAAGCTGTCAAGCGGGCCGGGCTGCCCGACAGAGTTGTGCAGGTGATTCAACATCATCATGAGCGTTTTGATGGCTCTGGTTATCCAGCTGGTCTAAAAGGCACTGATATACCCCTCTATGCGCGAATTGCTGCTATTGTCGACTGCTACGACGCCATGACCAGCCCGAGATACTACGCCACGCCAATCCCCCATTCCGAAGCCATTATGAAACTGGCCAGCTGGCGCAAAACCCTGTTTCAAAAGGAATTGGTAGATACCTTTATTCAGGCTATTGGGCTTTACCCGCCGGGGTCATTGGTAGAGCTGACCAATGGCGAGGTTGCTGTGGTCAGTGAATTTAGGTCAGGAATGGGCCGCAAGCCTGAATTAACAGTGATATTGAATCGGGAAAAAAAACGCCTGCCGCGCAAGAGAGTGATTGTTCTTACGGGCAAAGAAGGCACTATAGATATTGCCAGAAACCTGCCCCCGGATGCCTATGATCTGGATCCGGAAGCATTGTTTTGACAGGATAAAAAGCGACCGCCTGCAAAGCCCTACAGCTGCTTATGGCTATTCTGGGTCAGTCGCGCCCACCATTTTAGCATCAGGCGATCTGCGCTCTGCTCAGCGGCCAGTCCCAGACGCTCATGGATTTTCTTTTTGCGCTCAAACACCACCTCAAACAGACGCGCCTCTTTGCTGCGGGTCACCAGATAATCATCGCTGGTTTGAATGCCATCCACCAGAGCCAGATCCAGTGCCTGAGTGCCGTACCAGGTTTCCCCGGTAGCAATCTTGTCGATATCCACCTTGGGTCTCATGGTCGATACATGGGACTTAAACAGCACATGCACCTCTTCCAGTTCGGCTACAAACTTCTTGCGCGCCGCATCTGTGTTCTCACCCAGCATGGTCATGGTGCGCTTGTATTTGCCTGCGGTTAAAATCTCGTAGTCCACATCATTTTTCTTGAGCACCTTGCTGAAGTTGGGCATCTGGGCAACCACACCAATCGAGCCAATTACCGCAAAGGGTGCGGCGAGGATCTTATCCGCCACACAGGCCATCATATAGCCACCGCTGGCAGCCACCTCATCGACGCAGACAGTCAGGGGAATCTTTGCCTGGCGCACCCGGTCTAGCTGACTGCTGGCAAGGCCATAGCTGTGGACCATGCCCCCGGGGCTCTCCAGCTTGACCACTACCTCGTCATTGCTGGTGGCCTGAGTCAGTACCGCTGTCACCTCCTCGCGCAGATGACTGACCGCAGAGGCGCTCACATCACCCACAAAGCTCAGCACAAACACCCGACTCTTCACCTCTTCCTCTGCTTCGGCATCGGCTTTATGGGCTTTCTTATCTAATTTGGCCTGCTTCTTTTTCGCCTTGTGCAGCTTTTTCTCTTCCGCTTTTTGCATCGACTCATCCATGGTAGCAATAAGCATTGCCTCAGACATATCATCGAACTGTTGATTTAGCGGTGTAATTTCAAGGTGGCCCTTATCGGCACTATGTTTGTGTTTTTGGCTGGCACCCAGGCTGATAATAATCACGACAGCAACCACCACAGTGGCCGCCTTGGCCAGAAATAACCCATACTCAATTAAGAATTCCAACACTTACTCCAGACTGGTTCAAAAGATAAATTATAGTTTAGTTTTCCAGACCCTACTGCGTCCCGGCCCTAGCCTCATCGACAAACTGCTGTATTAACTGCCCCGACATAATGGTTGAAGGGGGAATTTTAAAAGGCAGCTGATCATAGGGAAACCAGCCCGCCTCGCTGATCTCGACACCATCGACACGAATATCATCGGTCACAGCCTCCGCGATATAACCGAGCATCAGCTGGCCGGGAAACGGCCATGACTGGCTGCCCACATAGCGAATATTAGCGATCTTAACGCCCACTTCTTCAAACACTTCCCGATGCAGAGCCTGTTCACAACTCTCACCAGCCTCCACAAATCCGGCCAGGGTACTAAACATACCCTCTGGCCAACTCGGTTGGCGCGCCAGTAAACAATGATCACCTCTGGTGACTACTACAATCACACAGGGAGAGATGCGCGGGTAATTATTAATATTGCAGGGCTCACAGCGCATGGCATGCTCTGAGTCGGAAGCCTGCATGGCAACGCCACAGCTACCACAGAATTTGTGGCTATCCTGCCAGCCGAGCAACTGTACCGCCCGACATGCCATGGTAAACTGTTCATCACTGGCCCCTACCAGAAGACTGCGCAGCTCGACCAGTTTAAATCCAGGGGCAGCTTTGGCTTCGGGCATCAGCTCCCAGACATGACAGTCCACCGCCTGGTACTGTCCTAGCAGCAGCCGTCGCTCACAGAAAAACTTCAATTGATCCGCAGACTCATGGTCAATTAAAAGGTTATTCCCTTGATCCTGATCAGCTGGAACCAAAATATTCCCCCCGACCACGGCTAAAATCCATTTCGTCTCTGTGTTTAGGGCTGTAGGGTTAGCATGAAAGCCATTGAGAACCTGTGATTGTGACAATTTCTTTACGCCTTATAGGTCAGCATTATTATGGCTCTTAACGCTTGCAATGTCTTGGCGTCGACGCTAAGGTTTGAGCCTGATTTTGACCTAGTCTAGCACGAATAAAAACAGCCTACTGCCAGTCTTTTAAAGGCAGGCAATGGTATAGAAATCAAAACAATCCAAATTTAGGAATAACAAATGACACCTACATTAACCCAAGCGTTTAAAAAGAATTTTCTTGGCAATTCACCGGGATGGTATGAGGCAGCCATTATTGCGTTTTTGCTAATAAACCCAATCTGTCTCTATCTGTTTGGTCCATTTGTGACTGGCTGGATGTTGATTGGAGAGTTTATTTTCACATTGGCCATGGCTCTAAAATGCTACCCATTGCAGCCCGGCGGCCTGCTGGCAATCGAAGCCGTAGTGCTTGGCATGACCAGCCCTGAGGCTGTTTATCAGGAAACCGTCAGCAACTTCCCGGTAATTATGCTGCTTATGTTTATGGTGGCCGGCATTTATTTTATGCGCGATATGCTGCTGTTTACCTTCACGAGAATCCTGCTAGGGGTTAAATCCAAGACCTTATTGTCATTCCTGTTCTGCGCTACTGGGGCAATATTGTCCGCTTTTCTCGATGCGCTAACAGTCACCGCAGTACTGATTACTATTAGCGTTGGCTTCTACTCTGTCTATCACAAGGTGGCCTCAGGCAAGAAAATTGTCGATGACGGCCATGACCATAGCGATGATCAGAGCTTGATTTCAAACCACAGACAAAACCTCGAAGACTTTCGCGCCTTTCTGCGCAGCCTGATTATGCACGGCGCTGTAGGTACAGCTCTGGGTGGAGTAATGACACTGGTGGGCGAACCACAGAACCTGCTGATTGCAGAGCGAGCGAGCTGGGACTTTATGGAGTTCTTCTTGCGTATGGCGCCAGTGACCTTGCCTGTTTTTGCCTGTGGCCTGATAACCTGTGTGTTACTGGAAAAAACAAAAATTCTTGGTTACGGCGCCACTCTTCCCGATGAAGTGCGCCAGGTATTGCAGGAATCGAGCGACTACGAAGACTCCAAACGTACGGTGTATGACAAAGCCGCACTTGTTACACAGGGTATTGTCGCTGTTATTTTAGTGCTCTCTCTGGGCTTTCATGTAGCTGAAGTGGGCGTTATTGGGTTGATGGTTATTGTGCTGCTGACCGCTTTTAACGGCATTACTGAAGAGCACCGCATTGGTCATGCCTTTGAAGAGGCCCTGCCCTTTACTGCGCTGCTGGTTGTATTTTTTGCCATTGTTGCTGTGATCCATGAACAACATCTGTTCTCACCCGTGATTGGCTGGGTACTGGCAATGGATGAGTCAATTCAGCCGGGTATGTTCTTCCTCGCCAATGGTCTGCTGTCAGCCATCAGTGATAACGTCTTCGTGGCAACTGTTTATATTAACGAAGTAAAAGCAGTTTTCGATGCTGGTGATATTAGCCGCGAGCACTTCGACAAACTGGTTATCGCCATTAATACAGGGACCAACCTGCCAAGTGTTGCCACACCAAATGGTCAGGCAGCATTCCTGTTCCTGCTGACCTCTGCACTGGCGCCATTGATTCGACTGTCCTATATGCGCATGGTGATTATGGCCATGCCCTACACCATAGTGCTTACCATCGTGGGTTTTTTCGGTGTTATGTACAATATCTAGTTATTGATGATAATAAAAAAAGGCCGGGTTATTGCTAACCCGGCCTTTTTTTATTTTTGGAATATTAGTTACAGGCCATATTGACGGGCCGCAAGGTCACGCATAATTTCCTCCGAACCACCACCAATAGCATTGACCCGCACCTCGCGATAAATTCGCTCAACCCGGTTGCCGCGTATATAACCAATGCCGCCCAGTATCTGCATCGCCTCCCGGGCGCAGAACTCCATGGTCTGACTGCACTGCACCTTGAGCAAGGCAATATCACCAGCACTCTCAGTGCCAGACTGAAACTGTTTACACACTATTTGCAGATAGGCCTGAGTCGCATTGATACGCATTTTCATATCGGCAATCTTGTGGCGAATCACCTGATGATCCGCCAGGCGCTGACCAAAGGTTTTGCGCTCTCTGGCCCAGGCCACTGAATCCTCCAGACAGACCCGTGAAAAGGCCTCCATAGACGCAGACATAGCCAGGCGTTCAGAGTTAAAGTTATTCATAATAACGCTAAAGCCCTTATTCTCTTGGCCCAGCAGATTGCCCACAGGCACCCGCACATTATCAAAGTAAATGGTGGCAGTATCAGAACACCACCAGCCCTGTTTCTTATCCAGCGCCGTGCGCGAAACTCCCTCCGCATCCGCGGGAATCAATAATGTAGACACACCACCAGAGCCTTCACCGCCAGTGCGCACTGCAGTGGTAAACCAATTGGCATTCATGCCACCGGTAATATAGGTTTTAGAGCCATTGACCACATAATGATCGCCGTCCAGTCGCGCTGTTGTTTGCAGCTGCGCCACATCTGAACCACCGCCTGGCTCGGTAATGGCCAGGCTAATACGCTTGGTGCCTGCCAATACAGGGGGCGCTACCATTTGTTTAATTTCATCAGAGCCAAAGTTAATCACCGGGGGCAGTCCAATACCATGGACCATCAATGTCGCAGCCACGCCACCCACAGCAATACGCGCCATCTCTTCATTGAGAATAATGCCGTGCCAAACATCAATGCCCTCAGACACACCGCCAAACTCCTCTGGATAGCCCAGCCCTAAAAGGCCCACTTCAGCGGATTTGGTCCACAGCTCGTCCGGGATGCAGCCATTTTCATCCCAGTCCTCGGCATAGGGAATCACCTCGCGATCAAAGAAACGTCGCAGCTGGGCGCGCCATTCATGATGCTCCGCGGTCAGGCTACTGTTGGGTAATCTTGCGCTGTCAAAATCAAGAGCCATAGTTGCTCCCCAATGATTAATTGATAAAAACTAGTCTGTGATAGTAAGCCTGGCGACCATAGCCAGCAAGCTAATAAGCGCCAGATATTTGGGAATAAATGCCAAGGGAAAAACGCTTATTTGCGCCGGTAATCCCGCGGCGAGATACCGTGCCAGCTCTTGAAGGCACTGGAAAAAGATCCCTGATCAGCATAACCCAGCAGAAAGGCAATCTCAGTGATGCCGAGACGACTATCTGCCAGATAGCGCAGGGCAACTTTCGAGCGCACCTCCTGCAAGATATTGAGGAAGCTGGTGCCTCGATCCGAGAGTCGGCGCTGCAATGTACGTCTTGAGATATTAAGCTTGCTGGCAAGCTTATCAATGGTCACCTCGCCCTCCGGCAGGTACTGCACGATAGACTGCTTAAGACTGATCAGCAGCTGGTCTGAGGGATTGTCATCATCAAAAAAATCACTGAATGGGTTTTCCTGATCCGGCCCCTCATGGAGATCCTGCTCAAGCATTGGATAGTCCAGTGCCTCGCGCTTAAAAAACAAGCTGCTGTAGGGCTGGTCAAAAGACAGATTGCGGCCAAAGGTAGCTTCCAACTTAGAGATATCTCTGGGTTTGGCATAGGTGAAAGAAGCCCTGACCACCACCACAGGCATTACACAGACACTGTTAAAAATACCGACGGAAGCGGCCAGCATTTCATCACTGATAAATCGCTTGCTGCCAGTTTCCGGCAACAGCGGCTCCCAGCGCAATTCCACCATATCTCCATCCCGCTGTGCTGTGATCTGGCCAATATCACCCCGCAATCTCAGCTGACTGGGTACCAGATTGAGATACTCTCTGAACGACTGACAGACCGTAGACAGATAGAGCTGGAGATTGAGCCCTTTTAAAAAGGTCACTCGCCCTACCATAAGACCAATATCAGGATCCTCTGCCCCATCGGCAACAGATTCAAATAACTTAAAATAGCAGTTTACTGGAAAGCGACGATCGGGAATTTTTAACTCAGAGGCATCCAGCCCAGCCTTTAGCAGCAGCCTGTTGACATCCAGCCCCAGCTGCTCGCTCACCTGCAACAGAGTGTTGATCTGCGCTGCATAAACAGTCCAGTTGGGATTGATAAGACGCTCATTGTTCAGGCTTGGTGACATGTTGAAACTGATTTTCGTCCGTTGACAGGACGACCACTTTACCACCAGCCAAGAAACTCATTCAACGGTTGCCTGCAATACAGAGATCTATCTTATGATCTGTTGCCTATTTCTAGATGACATTCGATAAAATACTGTATATATTAACAGTATTTAAAATAACAACATCTTTACCCAGCGCTTCTATTTTTATGGCTAATCCAGAGACAATATCCGGCCTCCTGACACGTCAGGACACTTGGCGCGGCCGCAGTCAGCGCCGCTCCCGTCCAGTGGCACCCACAGGTTATAGCAGCCTCAACCTGCTATTACAGGGCGGTTGGCCAACCGCCTCAGTCACTGAACTATTGCCCAGACAGTTCGGTATAGGTGAGCTGAGCCTGCTATTACCCCTGTTAAAAGACCACAGCAACAACAGCCGCCTATGCCTGTGGCTCGATCCTCCCTACCAGCCCTATGCACCCACATTGGCAGCCGCTGGTATAGCGCTGGAGCGACTGTTGGTTGTGCGCAGCAAAAACCCCAGAGAATGGCTGTGGGCCGCAGAGCAGTCTATCCGCAGCGGTGCTTTATTACTGGCCTGGGCACGCCAACAGGCGCCCCGCTATACAGACCTGCGCAAGTTGCAACTGGCTGCCGCAGACAGCAGCAATGCGGCTTTTTTATTTAGCTCCGTCAGCTCATTGGCCGCACCTTCACCAGTGGCACTGCGGCTGGAACTGGAGAGCCTGCAAGTCAACAAATTACTGCTGACAGTGCGCAAAATGCGCGGCGCCGCTCCAGGGGCACAGCTGCAACTGCCACTGACCGGGCCCGATACACAGACTGCCCAGAGAACCCATCTGACACAGCTGCCGGCAGACCGGCACTATAGTTATGAGGGTTATAGCGGCCATTCGCCAGCCAGGCTAAAGAGTTAACAGTCTAAATGGCAAAGAATAACAGACAGATAAAAGATATCTGGTTGTATCTGTATTTTCCCCTGCTGCCACTTGAGGCGTTATTGCCACAGCTGTCCACAGAGCAGAGGCAAAAACCCATTGCTGTTATTGACCTGCAAAAAAATACTCAACGAGTTCTGTGCTGCAACAGCCAGGCCAGTGCCTGGGGCATAGAATCCAGCCTGTCAGTGTCTACCGCTCTGGCCCTCTGCCCTGAATTGATAGTGCTGCCCAGACAGATTGGATCAGAACAGGATTGTCAGCAACAGCTAGCATTGCTCAGCTATAGGTTTACCCCGCTGGTTATTGTCCATGATTATGTCGGATTGTGGCTTGACATAGCGGGCTGCGATCAATTATTTAAAGGCTACAATAACCTGCTGGGCAAGCTGGAAACCCAACTTCAGCATCAGGGAATTACCCCGGTCAATGGCATAGGGCCAAATCCACTTGCCGCACAGCTGCTGTGCCAGAGTCGCTTTCAAACAGAGCTTCCCAGCGACAGGGAAATACAGCATCGCCTGACAACTACGGCATTGCATCAATTAAAAACCAGCCGCAAACAGCAGCAGAGTTTTAAGCAGCTGGGTCTGAGAACCCTGGGAGATTTGCTCGCCCTGCCCCGCACTGAGTTGAGCCGCCGCTTTGATGGACAGCTTATGGACAGCATAGCGCAGCTCAACAATGAACAGCCCTTTAACGCCCCGTACTTTAAACCGGCCAACAGCTTTCGCGATCTTATACAAAACCCCCAGGGCCTGTTTAATAAAGAGAGCTTGCTGTTCCCGATGAAGATATTGCTACAGCGGCTGTGTAATTATTTGATAGCAAGGCAGTGCCATTGCCAGGAGATTGAATGGCACTTTGAGCCATTAATAGGAGAGTCCAGACAGATGCGCATACAGCTCTCTGGCAGCCAAAACAGCTGGGCCAACCTGCTGATGCTCAGCCGTTTACAGTTGGAGCAATTAGAGCTGCCAGGCAGTGTTGAACAGATTATTCTCACCACCGATCAGTTTGTCGATATGCCCATGGGCATGTTTAATCTGGATCTATTTGGCGACAGCGATTCAGCACAGCAATCCTGTGATCTGATTGATAGCCTCAATGCACGACTGGGCATTGAAGCGCTGTCACAGCCTGTACTCAATCAGGATTATCTGCCGGAGCAGGCCAGCACATTGGCGGCGCCGGGCCAGCATATAAAGACAACCATCAATGACAGGCTAAAAGCACCGCAACCGGTCTGGCTGTTAACTGAACCTGCCCCGGTGCAAATGCGCAATCAGCAGCTGTACTGGCATCAACCCCTGAGTATTATCAGCGGACCAGAGCGCCTGTGCGGCAACTGGTGGCAGGCCGAGCAACAGCGCGATTACTATCTGGCCTGTGATAGCAGAGGCGCGCGTTACTGGTTATACAGGGAAACCAGCAGTCAGCGCTGGTTTGTTCATGGTTTGTTTTCCTGACTGGCAGCCAACTATCAAACTAGTACTAATTATCAAACTGGCGCTACTTATCAAACAGCTCTTTTAACTTAAATTTCTGCACCTTGCCCGCCGGATTTCTAGGCAGCAGATCAATCAGATGCAACTGACTGGGCAGTTTGTAACGGGCCAGAGACTCACCGGCAAAGTTGCGCAGATCTTCCAGACTCAGTTCCGCGCCCTCTTCCAGCACAGCAATAGCGGTGACTGCCTCACCCCATTTTTCGTCGGGCAGACCAATCACTGCTACTTCAAGAATCGATGGATGGCCGTAGAGAATACTTTCGACCTCCGCGGGATAGACATTCTCGGCGCCGGTAATCACCATGTCTTTCACCCGGTCGCAGAGAAATAGAAAGTCCTCATCATCCAGGTAGCCAATATCACCACTGTGGAACCAGCCCTGAGTATCAATCGCCTCGGCCGTGGCATCTTCGCGATTCCAGTACCCTTTCATCACATTGGGGCCTTTGATACAGACCTCGCCATGCACTCCAGCAGCCACAGGATTATTCTGTTTATCGACAATCCGCACCTCGGTAAACATAGGCGCCTTGCCCGCAGAGCCCACCTTAATCATAGCCAGATCACTGGCCAGCAGACTGGCAAAAGGTGCAGTTTCGGTCAGACCATAGCCCTGACAGAAGTTAATGCCCCGTTCACCATAGGTTTTAATCAATGGCACTGGCACTGGCGCGCCACCGCAGGTCAATGTGGCAATACTCGACAGATCTGTGCTGGCAAAACTCTCATGCTGCACCATCATCAGGAACATAGTTGGCGCACCAAACATGGTGGTGACCTGATGCTTCTCAATTAATGACAGCACCTCCCCCGCATCAAAGCTGCGCAGAAGCACCACTTCAACGCCTTTACCCAGAGATAGCAGCGTGGTGACATTAAGGCCACCAATATGAAATAGCGGCGCACAGGTTAAAGTGGTACCCGACAGGCCATCTTCACCAAAGCACACATTAATGCTATTCCAGAATATATTGCCATGGGTCAGCATGGCCCCCTTGGGCAGGCCCGTGGTCCCGGAGGTATACATAATAAAAGCCACATCATCAGCATCCACCTTCTCGCTGGCTTCAATACCTGTGGCTGCGGCCATTAATGGCTCCAGAGGCTCCCAGTTATCTGCATCAGCTTCAGCGGTGATATAGCGAGTGCATTGCAGATTGTCCCGTTCAGAGTCAATTAACGGCCGCAACATATCGTCTGCCACCATAGCGCTAATACCTGCATCGTTGGCAATAAAGCGAACTTCAGGGCCAGTCAGGCGAAAGTTCAGGGGCACAAATACCGCACCCAGACAGCCGCAGGCATAGAGCATCTCTAAAAACACCGGGTGGTTAAGGCCGATATAACCCACCCGGTCACCGGCAGAAATACCCCCGGCACGGAGCACCGCCGCCATGCGTCGCACACGATCACCCAGCTCGGCAAAAGTCTGAGTCGCGCCTTCGAAGGTCAGCGCCCGCTGATCAGGTGAAATCGCCGCGCGGCGAAGAATGGTTTGGCCGAGACCTATATCGGCAGTCTGTATATTTGACATAAAAAATCCCCAAGATGTGTTCGCTGGCAGGTTGCTCGCTATTCTGCGGCTAGCCCTTATTGTTAGTTTTGCTCAATCATAAAAGCTGCGTCTGCAAATATCTATAACTCGATTCGGTATTTGGCATGCTTTCTGCAACCTCCCAGGTAGAACAGAGATTTAACCTCTGAAATAAAAGCAGACCAGGCGCCAGGACAGGTAATGGGTATCAAAAACAGTGCAGAGATTTCCAACTTGGTGCGCCAGCGCACCGGCATGGGGCAAAAACAACCATGAGACTGATCTTTACCGACCTCGATGGCAGCCTGCTCGACCACAATACCTACAGTTTTGACCCTGCAGCTGAATTACTGCTGCAGCTTGAACAGCAGCAGATTCCGGTTATTCCAGTGACTAGCAAAACCCGTGCTGAGGTAATGGCTCTGCGGCAAACCCTGCACAATGAGCATCCATTTATTATTGAAAATGGCGCCGCCATCTGTATCCCTCGTGGGTATTTCCGCCAATGCCCAGAGGGCGCTGAGACGATCGACAAGCACTGGTTAATCTGTAAAAGCCAGCCTCGCCGTCAATGGCTGGAGCTGCTGGATGAGGCAGGCCCTGACTTTGCCGACGAGTATCAAACCTTTAGCTCCATCTGCGCCGACGGAGGCATTGCAGCGCTGGCGGAGATAACTGGTCTTAGTATTGATCAGGCAACTCTGGCCCAGCAGCGAGAATACAGCGAGCCCATTCAATGGCTGGGTAGTGCTGAGCGCAAAACCGAGTTTATTGCTCGGTTGACCACAGCCGGGGGGCACCTGCTCCAGGGTGGGCGTTTTCTAACTCTGGGGGGCAATACCAACAAGGGTCTGGCGCTGCTGCAACTGCAGGCTATCTATCAAGCCAATAGCAACCAGCCACACCAATCTATTGCCATCGGCGATAGCGGCAACGATATAAGCATGCTTGAAGCCGCAGATGCGGCACTGGTTATTGCCTCGGCCAATCATCCTGCGCCAGAGGTCAATCCCCGAGAGCATCTATTTGTAAGCACAGCCACCGGACCCCATGGTTGGGTCGAAGGGGTAACTGCTTGGCTTGCTGAAGATTAATCACAACCTTTACTACTTAAACTGAGAAACCTATGGGCGACTTTCACCAAAACGGAAATATCACCACCTTACACAACCTGTCCCGCCGACCTCTGGCGGAGATGGAAGAGGAGCTGTTTTCCTTCTCCAAAACCAGGCCCATGGGGCTTATTCTTCCATCGCTGTTTTCCGAGCTGGAAGGAGAAGCTATGCCAAATATTATTAAAGAACTCAGGCAGGTACCCTATCTCAGCCAGATCGTCATCGGCCTGGATCGCGCCGATGAGAGTCAATACCGAGAGGCCCTGGCATTTTTCTCAACATTGCCTCAGCAACATCGCGTGTTATGGAATGATGGCCCGCGACTCAAAGCACTGGACAAAAAATTACAGGCTCTGGATCTGGCCCCTAAGGAGCTGGGTAAAGGCCGCAATGTCTGGTACTGCATGGGCTACACATTAGCCTCAAACAAGGCAGAATCTGTCGCCCTCCATGACTGCGATATCACCACCTACAGCCGCGAGCTATTGGCCCGGCTGATATACCCGGTCGCCAACCCGCGATTTAACTACGAGTTCTGCAAAGGCTATTACGCCCGCGTGGCCAATGGCAAAATCAATGGCCGGGTTTCAAGACTGCTGGTTTCACCGCTGCTGGGCGCGTTAAAAAAGACTGTGGGTCCCACAGACTACTTAAATTATATGGACAGCTACCGTTACCCATTGGCCGGGGAATTTTCCTTTCGCCGGGATGTACTCAACGATATCCGCATACCCAGTGACTGGGGTTTGGAAATTGGCGTGCTCTCCGAAATGTATCGCAACTATGCCAAAAGCCGACTCTGCCAGGTGGATATCGCCGACAACTATGATCACAAACATCAGAAGCTCTCCCTGGATAATGATGCGGATGGGCTGTCAAAAATGTCTATCGATATCGCCAAGGCACTGTTCCGCAAACTGGCCACCCAGGGTGAAGTCTTCAGCACCGAAGCCTTCCGCTCCCTCAAGGCAACCTATTACCGGCTGGCTCTAGATACCATTGAGACCTGTCACAACGACGCCATTATGAATGGACTGACATTGGATATTCACGAAGAGGAATTGGCGGTAGAAATGTTTGCCGAAAATATTATTAAGGCCGGTGAAGTGTTTTTTAATGCACCAATGGAAAGGCCATTTATACCTAGCTGGAATCGAGTCGTCAGTGCCATCCCGGATATCTTTGAGCAACTGGTCGAGGCGGTTGAAGCAGACAATAAAGAGTTTGCCCAATAATGGAAAATTTACTGCCAGCAAAAGTCCAGCAACATCTTGAACTGATCTACCGGGATACAGAAGTGACTGATCTCGGGGATCTGAGCAATCAACTGATCGAACTGATGGGCCTGACCGATAAAGAGATGATTGAAAATTCCAGTATCAATCATTGGGATGAAACCCACAGTTTGGTAATCACCTACGGCGACTCAGTGCTGCAGGACAACACAAAGCCCCTGCAAACATTAAAACGGTTTTTAGATAAGTACCTGCGCAGTTCCATCAGTGGCGTGCATATTCTGCCCTTCTACCCCTTTACCTCCGATGATGGTTTTTCCGTTATGGACTATTCCAGCGTCAATGAGTCCCTGGGTGACTGGAGCCATATCAATACCATTGCCAATGACTATGCACTGATGGCCGACCTAGTTATCAACCATTGCTCCGCCCGCAGCCTGTGGTTTGAAAATTTTACCAAAGGGCGGGACCCAGGCCGTGGATTTTTCTTTACCGCTAGCCCAGAGGATGACCTTAGTGCCGTGGTGCGTCCGCGCACCAATAATCTATTGCGGCAAGTTGAGACCCCAGAGGGAACCCAGTATGTCTGGTGCACATTTAGCCATGATCAGGTTGACCTGAACTTTCGCAATCCCCTAGTGCTCAAGCAGTTTCTCAGCATTATTAAACAGTATCTGGACAATGGCGTGCGCATCTTCCGTCTCGATGCGATTGCTTTTCTTTGGAAGGAGATTGGCACCAACTGCCTCAATCTGGAACAGACCCATGAGATGGTGCGGCTGTTTCGCACCCTCATCGAACAGGCCCAGCACGATGCCATCATTATTACCGAAACCAACATTCCCAACCGGGAAAATCTCGCCTACTTTGGCAATGCCGACGAAGCTCATTGCGTCTATAACTTCTCCCTGCCACCGCTGCTGGTGAACAGCTTAGTGACCGGCAGCTGTGTCTACCTCAAGCAATGGATGATGAGCATGCCACCGGCGCGCAACGGAACTGCCTACTTTAACTTTGTCGCCTCCCACGATGGTATTGGCTTAAGGCCAGCAGAGGGACTGTTGAGTGATGCCGAGATCAATACATTGGTTGAAACCATGCAGGGCTTTGGCGGCCATGTCTCCTGGCGGGCACTGGATAATGGCGGCAGCAAACCCTATGAAATTAATATCGCCTTGTTTGATGCACTGCAGGGCACAGTACATGGCCCGGACGATCTTGGCTTACAGCGGTTTGTTTGCGCCCACGCTATTATGCTAGGTTTAGAAGGTATTCCCGCCCTATATATTCACAGCCTGCTGGGCACCCACAATGATCATCAGCGGGTTGAGAACAGCGGCCATAACCGCGCGATCAACCGCCACCAATGGGATTACAATCAGCTTGAGGCATTGCTGGCGGATCCGCACAGCAGTCACCACCAGACCTACAATCAACTTAAAAAGCTGCTTAAAATACGCCGACGACAAAGCGCATTTCATCCCAATGCCACTCAGTTCACCTTGCATCTCGGCGACCAGCTGTTTGGCTTCTGGCGCCAGAGCCTAGACCGCCAGCAGAGCATATTCTGTATCAGCAACATCAGCAATCAGGTACAAACATTATCCTTTGCCGCGATTAATCTGATCGACAATGAACAGTGGCAGGATCTGATTACCGGCCAGCCCTGTGCTTTAGAAACCCATGACTCAGGTGAACAGGGGATGCACATGCAGCCTTACCAAACGGTTTGGATTACTAACAGCCCTGCATAGGGAACAGGAGCGACATTAAGTTATATATGCAGCTTATGTGGAATTTGCTCAGCACCATAGCTATACTGTTTGTATATACAGTATTTATTCCTAATAGCAGTTGTATACCTTATGGCCTATGCCGAACTTCATTGCGTCAGCAACTTCACGTTTCTGCGCGGGGCTTCCCACCCTCGGGAATTAGTTGAGACTGCCAGCGCGCTGGGCTACACAGCGCTGGCTATTACCGACGAATGCTCATTGGCCGGAGTGGTTAAAGCCCATGTCGCCGCCCTGGGCTGCGGCCTGCCATTAATTGTTGGCGCCGAGTTTCAGCTTGAAGGCCAGCGTCTTATAGCACTGGTCAGCAATCGCCAATCCTATGGCGAGCTATCGGCATTAATAACTCTGGCCCGCAGACGCAGCAGCAAAGGCGAGTATCGCCTCGAATGGCCAGACTTTAGCGGCAAGCTACCCAACACCTTATTAATCTGGTTGCCCAGCGGTGATCTTGAGCCCGACCATCAAGTGGGTGAGCGCCTGAGTTACTGGTTTAAAGATCGACTGTGGATTGGCGTCGAGCACCTGCTGGATGGCAACGAAACCTATCAATATTACTATTACCGCAATCTGGCTGCCCTGTGGCAACTGCCGATGGTCGCCTGCGGCGATGTGCATATGCACAGCAAAGAGCGCAGTGCATTGCAGGACACATTGACCGCCATTCACCATAACTGCTCCGTGATGGAGCTGGGCGACCGGCGCTTCCCCAATGCCGAGCGGCGCCTGCGCAGCCTGCCCCATCTTGAGAAACTGTACCCCGCTGCTCTGCTGGCAGAGACATTAACCATTGCCAACCGCTGCCAGTTTAGCCTTGAAGAACTGCGCTACGAATACCCTAACAACGTAGTGCCAAGCCATTTAACCCCAGCAGAACAGCTGCGACTATTGACCGAGCAAGGGGCCAAAAAACGCTGGCCTAAGGGCCTGTCTGCAAGCGTGCGCCAGCAGATTGAATATGAGCTTAAGGTGATAGAACAGCTGCACTACGAATGTTATTTTTTAACCGTTCATGATCTGGTTGCCTTTGCCCGCAGCCGGGATATTCTCTGCCAAGGCCGTGGTTCCGCTGCCAACTCTGTGGTCTGCTACTGCCTGTTTATCACCGAAGTCTCCCCGGATCAGGTGTCATTATTATTTGAGCGCTTTATCTCCACCGAGCGCAACGAACCCCCGGATATAGATGTGGACTTTGAGCACGAGCGCCGTGAAGAAGTTATTCAATATATCTACCAGCGCTACAGCCGCGAGCACGCTGCTCTGGCCGCCACAGTTATCACCTACAGGCCCCGCAGCGCAGTACGCGATGTGGGCAAAGCTCTGGGGCTGGACCCGTTGCTTATCGAACAACTCAGCCAGTCATTATCCTGGTGGGATCGCAGCGGTGACCTGCAAGCGCAGTTTGAAAAAGCCGGTGCCCGGGGTCATATGGCCGAGCATTTTTATAATCTGTTGCAAGAGATCCTCGGCTTCCCCCGCCACCTGTCTCAGCATGTTGGCGGCTTTATTATCACCAAGAGTCCCATCAGCACCTTGGTGCCAGTGGAAAACGCCAGTATGCCCGAGCGCACAGTGATTCAGTGGGACAAAGAGGATATCGAAGCCCTGGGCCTGCTTAAAATCGATATTCTGGCTCTGGGTATGTTGACCGCCATTCATCGCTGCTTCGATCTAATTCGCAGTCATCAGGGCACCGAACTCAGCATGCAGTCTATACCCAAAGATGACACAGCCACCTTCGATATGCTGTGCAAAGCCGATTCTATCGGCGTATTTCAGATTGAATCCCGGGCACAGATGGCCATGCTGCCGAGACTAAAGCCGCGCAACTTTTATGATCTGGTTATTGAAATCGCCATAGTTCGGCCCGGGCCTATTCAGGGCGGCATGGTGCACCCCTACCTCAAACGCCGCCAGGGACTGGAGCAGGTCACCTACCCCCACCCGGATATTAAAAATGTACTTGAGCGTACCTTGGGTATTCCAGTATTTCAGGAGCAGGTAATCAGGCTGGCTATGGTTGCCGCAGGCTTTAGTGGTGGCGAAGCCGATCAGCTGCGCCGAGCCATGGCCAGCTGGGGCAAAGGTGGCGAGCGCAACAATCAGCTACTGGGGTTTCAGCAAAAATTAACCGATGGCATGTTGGCCCGAGGCTACACATTAGACTTTGCCGAACGGCTATTCCGCCAGATTCAGGGCTTTGGGGTCTATGGCTTTCCCGAATCCCACTCCGCCAGCTTCGCCCTGCTGGCCTACGTCTCCGCCTGGCTAAAATGCCATTACCCCGCCGCCTTCTGCTGCGCCATTATGAACAGCCAGCCCATGGGCTTTTACAGCCCCTCCCAGCTGGTACAGGATGCTCAGCGCCATGGCATAGAGGTCAGGCCCATAGATGTGCTTCACAGCCAATGGGATCACAGTCTTGAGGGTGATATTAATAACCCCAGCCTGCGTCTGGGGTTTCGTTTGATCAAAGGTTTTTCCCACCGGGCTGCCCAGGTAATTATCCGCACTGACCGGCAGTTTATTAATATCCCCCAACTCACCAGCAAAACCAGACTGTCTCAGGCTGATCTAAGCCTGCTTAGCAGCGCCGGTGCCCTGGCTTCCATCAGCAGCAACCGTCGCCAGGCTCATTGGCAGGCTCTGGCCACAGATCCCAGGGAACAGCTATTACCCATGGACCACAGCCTGGCGCCCCTGCAGCCTCCCAGTGAAACCGAAGAGCTATATGCCGACTACAGCAATACGGGGCTGTCTCTGGGCCGTCACCCAATGGAGCTACTGCGCGAGCAGTTTCCGGTTTTCCGGCAGTGCAAACGCCATATTGATCTAGCCGATCTGGGCCACCGTCGCTTTGTGCGTATCGCCGGATTAGTGACCGGCAAGCAGCGCCCGGGCACCGCCTCCGGCGTAGTGTTTTTAACCCTGGAAGATGAGACCGGCAATAGCAATGTAGTGGTTTGGCAGAGCGTGCAGAAAACCTGCCGGCAGGCCCTCCTAAAGGCACAGCTGCTGATGGTTAAAGGCGTGGTAGAAACTGATGGCGCTGTGGTACATGTGATTGCCCAAGAGTTGACTGATTGCTCTGAGCTATTGGCGCGGGATCGGGTTGGTTAGCGACGAGGGATTCTGACCCCCGGGTCAATAACTACTCCCCACAGGCTACAGCCACTCTGTTGGCTGTAGTAGGATGGAAACCATCAAAGCGCCAACTACAGCCGTATAAAAAGCTTAAAACAACAGAGCGCTATATAAAGGGGTAATCGCCATGAAAAACTTCTCCAACAAAGTCGCCGTTATCACTGGTGCAGGCTCAGGTATGGGCCGCTATCTGGCAATACTGTTAGCCAGAGCAGGCGCCAATATAGCCGCCTGCGAGATCAATCAAGCTACTCTGGCCGAAACTGTGGCCATGTTGGCCGAGTACAATGTAAAGGTCAGCAGCCATATACTGGATGTGGCCGATAAAGCCGCGGTTGAAGCATTGCCCGAGCAAGTAATTGCCCAGCATGGGGCTGTTGATCTGGTGTTTAACAATGCTGGGGTAACCGTTGATTCCACCTTTGAAGACCTCTCTGAAGATGACTGGGACTGGGTGTTTAATATCAACCTGCAGGCTGTTATCAACTCCAGCCGCGCCTTTTTACCCCATTTAAAAACCCGCCCAGAAGCCGCCCTAATCAATACCTCGTCTATCTTTGGCATGATTACTTTGCAGCGACAGTCGGTCTACCATACCGCCAAATTTGCCGTGCGCGGCTTTACCGAGTGCCTTGCCAAAGAAATGAAAGGCAGCAATGTGCAGATTCACTGCGTACACCCAGGGCATATAGGCACCAATATTGTTACCAATGCGCGTATGAACAAAAGCGAAGAGTCTGCCAGCTCCATGGAGCGCCTGGTGGGCAAGGTAATGGGGCTTGGCAATAGCCAGGAGGAACTGGCTGCTTTCTTCCGCAACAATGGCATGCATGCCAGCCGCGCCTCGCAGATTATTCTCGATGGCGTACGCAAAAACCGCAGCCGCATTATGGTCGGTACCGACGCCAAGCTAATGGATCTATTCCAGCGCCTAACCCCCATGCACTATGAGATGCTGTTTCCATTATTCACCCTGCCCCTGACCTTGCTGCGCAATAAAAAACCCATCGCAGGCATGCCCGTCGAAAGCAGCGAACAGGCCATTAAACGGACCGCTTAAGCATGGAACATAGAGACGTTATTATTGTAGGCGCTGGCCTTACCGGTATTGGCGCAGCATACCACCTGAGCGACAAATGCCCGGATCGCAGTTATCTGCTGCTGGAGTCACGCCAGGCTATGGGCGGCACCTGGGACCTGTTCCGCTACCCCGGTATCCGCAGCGACAGTGATATGCACACATTGGGCTACAGCTTTAAGCCCTGGGAAAGCAAAAAAGCCATTGCCGATGGCCCCGCTATTCTCAAATATGTACGCGAGACTGCGGCAGAAAATAATATCGAGCAGCATATTCGCTATGGCCACCGGTTAATCAGCGCCAGCTGGTGCTCAAAGCAGTCATTGTGGACATTGGATATACGCCAAGATAACAGCGATGCGCTGGTGCAAATGACCTGTAATTTTCTCTATATGTGCGCCGGCTACTACAACTATGATCAGCCCCATGACCCCCAGTTTCCCGAGGTGGACGCCTATAAAGGCAGGCTGGTTCACCCACAGTTTTGGCCCAAAGACCTCGACTATCAAGACAAGCGCGTAGTGATTATTGGCTCTGGCGCCACCGCCATGACCCTGCTACCCGCCATGACCGACAAAGCCAAGCAGGTCACCATGCTGCAGCGCTCGCCTACCTATGTGGTGACCCGCCCCTCCGAAGACTGGTTTGCCAACAGCCTGCGTAAAATCTTGCCGGCCAGTTGGGCCTATGCCATTACGCGGGTCAGAAATGCCCTGTTTCAGGAAGTGCTGTTTAAGCTGTCGCAAGCCTTTCCCAAAGCCGCCAAAAGCTTTTTTATTGGCGAGGTGCGCAAGAAACTCGGCAAAGACTACGATGTCGACAAGCACTTTACCCCCAAGTATTTCCCCTGGGACCAGCGCCTCTGTCTAGTGCCCGATGAAGATATGTTCAACGCCATTAACAGTGGCGGCGCCAATGTAGTCACTGAGCATATTAAACGCTTTACCCAGACCGGTATTGAGCTAGAGACCGGCGAGCATCTAGAGGCAGATATTATTGTCAGTGCCACCGGCTTGAGACTATTGGTGATGGGCGGCGCCACATTTACCGTCGACGGCCAAGCTATCGACTTCTCTAGCAAAACCACCTACAAAGGGCTTATGGTTTCCGATGTGCCCAACATGGTCAGTATCTTTGGCTATATTAATGCCTCCTGGACATTGCGCGCCGACCTGGCCGCCGAATGGGTATGCCGGTCTCTCAACCATATGAACAGCACCCAGACCAGCAAAATGGTGCCTGTGGTACCAGAATCATTAAAAGATATGCCCACCAAAGACTGGATAGCCGACTTTCCAGCCGGTTATATGCAGCGCAGTATGCACCTGCAACCCAGACAGGGTGATCAGGCGCCCTGGGTAAATAGCCAAAATTTCCGCAAAGAACGGGCGCTGTTTGGTAAACCTATAGACTCTGATGAGGCGTTGCATTTTAGTGCTGTAACCAATGCATAAAAGCAAACGACTGCTAAGACCCCACAGCCGGCTAAGCCACCTAGCCAACATGATCCAAGCCCCCTACAGCACCGTCTGGGACTGCTGCTGCGACCATGGCCTGCTGGGCATGTCGCTGCTTAACGCTGGATACGCCGACGAAGTGATTTTTGTCGATGTGCTTGAAAATATAATGACCAGCCTCACCGACAGGCTGGTTCAGGACTTCCCGCAGAATCAATACCGCTGGCAGGTTCGCTGCGACGATATAAAAAACATCGTCGTACCCAATGCTGACTCGCAATTATTTATTATCGCCGGGGTTGGCCCACACCAGACTACTGAATTTATAGACAGCCTCTGCGCCTCTGCCCCTGACACCGCCTTTGATCTACTAATCTGCTCGGTACATGGCAGCTATTCTGTGCGCCAAACCCTGATTAATCAGGGTTATAGGCTCAAAGCTGAGCGCATTATCTGTGATAAAAACCGCTTCTATGAGGCCATCTATGTGTCCAAAAGCGCAGACCAAACCCTGGTAGACACAGGCAGCCAAATGTGGAACTGGCCCGACCCCATGCACCAGGACTACTGGCACAGAACCGTTGGCCATTATCAGCAAAAAGCCAAAAACGACTCAGCGCAGTTCCAGCCCATTGTTGAGCGATATCAACTATTGCGAGCCGCCATAGAAAATACAGCCGGCATTATACAAAAGCAAAGGTAGGCACTAGACTGTACCTCGACGCCAATGCCTATCGCGTCAGCTTTATGCTTACCGTTCCAAGCAAACTAGGAGCCCAACCTGTGCTGTTATTGGAAAACTTTGTCGCCCTATTTATGGAATCAGCCCCCTGGTTGATACTGGGGCTCACCGTGGCCGGCATAATGAAAGTACTGGTACCCAGCCAACTGCTGGCCGAGCACCTGGGCGGTTCAGGCCCAGGCGCCACCGTGAAAGCCGCACTCTTTGGCGCCCCGCTACCCCTGTGCTCCTGCGGCGTTATTCCCGCCGCCCTAGGTCTGCGCCGCAGCGGCGCCTCCAAAGCCGCCACCACCTCATTTCTAATATCTACACCAGAGACAGGCGTAGATAGCATTTCCATCTCCTACGCCATGCTCGGGCCCTTTATGGCCATTATTCGGCCTATTGCCGCCATCAGCAGTGCAATAACCGCAGGCCTGTTAGTGGGCAAAGACCAGACCGCGCCCAGCACGGCCGGCCAGAGCGATGGCGATTCCTGCTGTAACTCAGCGTCTCAGCTACAACAAGAGCCACAATCGGAATCTAGCTGCTGCAGCCAACAGCAAAAACAGCCCGGCTTTATGGCTCAATTAGGCGCCGGACTGCGCTTTACCTTTATAGACCTGGTTAAAGATATCAGCCTATGGCTAGTGATTGGCCTCGGCTTTGCCGCATTGATCAAGACCTTTGTACCCGCCGAGTTTCTTGTGCAATGGGGCCATGGTTGGCTGGCCTTTGTGGTTATGGCACTGGTGGGTGTACCCATGTATATCTGCGCCACCGCCTCCACGCCCATAGCCGCAGGCCTGTTGTTCTCAGGCGTATCCCCCGGGGCAACTCTGGTCTTTATGCTGGTGGGCCCGGCCACCAATATAGCCACCATGGCACTGGTGAAGAACGAGCTGGGCAGGCGTACATTGGTTATCTATCTGGCCAGCGTAGTGGGGGTTGGTTTTATCTTTGGTTATCTCACCAACTACTTGGCAGCACTATGGGGTATGGATTTTTTGGCCCAGGCGCAGCATGTACATAGCATGGTGAATCCCCTGCTGACCAATGGCACTAGCATCCTGTTGGCTGGGTTGATGGCTTATGGGTTGGCTGCGAAGTTTATAGGTGAATCGGTCAATACCTGAGTTTTGGGGTGTATCTGAAAGAGATCCTTCACTGGGTTCAGGATGACCCCAAAAGCTCGCTAGATAAAGGTTGTCGATTGCCACTTACTGTCCGCAGTATGTCAAACAGTGCTCAAGCAAAGCCTTAGCAGGCAATCTTGAGACCTTGAGCAGCAGGGACGTATTTACAGCGAGTCTCAAGATTGCCTGCTAAGGCTTTGCTCCCGCCGCATCGACAAACCCAACACTCCGGACATAAAAAAAGCGGCCCGAAAGCCGCTTTTTTCAATACCTTAAAAGAACCTACCAACCAGTAATTTCTTTCAGGCCATTACCAATATCAGCCAGGCTGCGTACCGTCTTAACACCGGCATCTTCCAGCGCCGCAAATTTCTCGTCTGCAGTGCCTTTACCACCAGAAACAATGGCGCCCGCATGGCCCATACGCTTACCAGCAGGTGCAGTCACACCAGCAATATAAGACACCACAGGCTTGGTGACATTGGCTTTAATATAAGCCGCCGCTTCTTCTTCTGCAGTACCACCAATCTCACCGATCATCACAATGGCTTCGGTAGCTGGGTCTTTCTCAAATAGCTCGAGAATATCGATAAAGCTAGAACCGGGAATCGGGTCGCCGCCAATACCTACGCAAGTAGACTGACCAAAACCATAGTCCGTAGTCTGCTTAACCGCTTCGTAGGTCAGAGTACCTGAACGAGAAACGATACCGACCTTACCGGGTAAGTGAATATGACCTGGCATAATGCCGATCTTGCATTCGCCTGGAGTAATAACGCCCGGGCAGTTGGGCCCAATCAGACGCACGCCCAAGGTGTCGCAAACCACTTTACAGTCGAGCATATCCTGAGTAGGAATGCCTTCAGTAATACAGACAACCAACTTTAAGCCAGCGTTAGCCGCTTCCAGAATAGAGTCTTTACAAAATGGTGCAGGTACATAGATAACCGAGGCCTCTGCGCCTGTGGCTTCAACAGCCTCTGCAACTGTATTAAATACCGGCAGACCCAGATGCTCAGTGCCGCCCTTACCTGGGGTTACACCACCAACCATTTTTGTACCGTACTCAAGCGCTTGCTCTGAGTGGAAAGTACCCTGCCCGCCCGTAAAACCCTGGCAGATAACCTTAGTATCACTATTGATTAAGATAGACATATTAGTTACCTCCTGCGGCTTTAACAGCTTGTTGTGCGGCATCCGTTAGGCTGGTTGCTGCAATAATAGCCAGGCCAGACTCGGCCAGCTTTTTAGTACCCAGCTCGGCGTTGTTGCCCTCAAGGCGAACAACCACTGGAATTTGCACACCCACTTCCTCAACTGCACCAATCACACCGTCGGCAATCAGGTCGCAGCGCACAATACCGCCAAAGATATTGATCAGTACCGCTTTAACATTGCTGTCAGAGAGAATAATTTTAAAGGCTTCAACCACACGCTCTTTGGTTGCACCGCCGCCTACATCGAGGAAGTTGGCCGGTGAACCACCGTGCAGGTGCACAATATCCATAGTACCCATAGCCAGGCCAGCGCCGTTGACCATGCAGCCAATATTGCCGTCCAGAGCCACATAGTTGAGCTCAAATGAGGCCGCATGAGCTTCGCGAGCATCTTCCTGTGAGGGGTCGTGCATGGCTTTGATCGCAGGCTGACGGTAGATTGCATTGCCATCAATAATCACCTTGGCATCCAGACAGTGCAGATTGCCTTCGTCGGTGATAACCAGGGGGTTTATCTCCAACAGTTCCAAGTCTTTCTCTTTAAACATCTTGGCCAGACCCATAAAGATCTGCACAAACTGCTTAATCTGCACCCCTTTAAGGCCCAGCTTAAACGCCAGATCACGGCCCTGGTAAGGCTGTGCGCCTGTCAGAGGGTCGATAATGGCTTTTAGAATTTTCTCGGGAGTCTCTTCCGCAACCTTCTCAATCTCAACACCGCCCTCGGTGGAGGCCATAAAGATAATACGGCGAGTAGCACGGTCGACCACGGCGCCAAGATACAGCTCCTGGTCAATATCAGTACAGGTCTCAACCAGAATACGGCTAACCGGCTGGCCATTGGCATCGGTCTGGTAGGTCACCAGGTTTTTGCCCAGCCAGTGGTTGGCAAACTCTTCAATTTCGGCTTTGGAGCTCACCAGCTTTACGCCGCCAGCTTTACCTCGGCCACCAGCGTGCACCTGGGCTTTAACAACCCATTTGTCACCGCCAATGGTATCGGCAGCAGCTGCTGCTTCCTGTGCGGTCTCTGCAGCAATGCCCTTAGACACTGGCAGACCGTACTCAGCAAATAGCTGCTTACCCTGATATTCGTGCAGGTTCATACTTATCTTCCCGTTAAATGTTTCGGATGGATGTGTCCCCGAGCTTGCGCCCGGGGGTTAAAAGGTATTTTTAACTGAACCTACCGACGCTTGCGGTTAGCGATATGAATAGCAGCGCCATTCACAGCTAGCGCTGCTTCGTGAACAGTTTCCGACAGAGTCGGGTGACCAAATACGGTCATACCTAAGTCTTCTGCGCTGGAGCCAAACTCCATTGCAATTGCTACCTGCTGAACCAGGTCCGCAGCGCTGGGGCCAACAATATGGCAACCCAGTATGCGGTCGGTATCAGCATGGGCAATAATTTTTACCATGCCATCGGTATCGTTGGCGGCCATAGCGCGGCCACTGGCTGCAAAGGGAAACACACCTACGTTGTAGGGCTCGCCTGCGGCTTTAATCTGCTCTTCAGTCTGGCCCACAGAGGCAACCTCTGGGTGGGTGTAGATCACATTGGGCACAATGTCATAGTTCATCTGAGCTTTGTGGCCGGCGATAATCTCGGCAACCATAACGCCCTCTTCTGAACCTTTGTGAGCCAACATGGGCCCGCGCACCAGATCGCCGATGGCATAAACACCAGCGACGTTAGTGGCACATTGGTCGTTAACAAACACTGTGCCGCGCTCATCCAGCTGCACACCGCTATCTTCGGCCAGCAGGCCATCGGTAAAGGCGCGTCGGCCTACACAGACAATCAGCTTGTCGAAGGTTTCTTTGTGCTCAGAGCCATCGGAGGTCATAAAGGTCACTTCAACAGCGCCCTTTTTAATCTCGGTACCAGTCACTCGCGCGCCCAGACGGATATCCAAGCCCTGCTTGGTAAAGATCTTCTTAGATTCTTTGGCTATAGCCTTGTCCATAATGGCCAGAAAGTCTTCCATAGCCTCCAGCAACACGACATCTGAGCCCAGGCGGTTCCATACAGAACCCAGTTCCAGACCAATCACGCCAGCGCCAATCACGCCCAAACGCTTGGGCACTTCACCAATTTCAAGGGCACCGGTAGAGTCGACAATCAGGTCGCCATCAACCTTGGCTACGGGAATATCAATCGGCAGTGAACCAGAGGCCAGAATCACATTGCTCGCTTCAATCACAGACACTGTGCCATCATTGGCAGTCAGCTCAACTTTCTTACCGGCCAGCAGCTTGCCTGTGCCGTACAGCGCAGTCACGCCATTGGCTTTAAACAGACCGGAGATACCGCCAGTCAACTGGTTAATAATTTTGTTTTTGCGCGCCAGCATGGCAGGAATATCCATAGCCACACCTTTGGTGCTGATACCATGAATACCCAGGTCTTCCTTGGCTTCATGGTACTTGTAAGAGCTATCCAGCAACGCTTTGGAGGGGATACAGCCCACATTTAGGCAGGTACCGCCATTCACGCCCTTGCCTTCGCTGTTTTGCCACTTCTCGATACAGGCAGTTTTAAGCCCCAACTGGGCAGCGCGAATCGCGGCTACATAACCAGCAGGACCACTACCAATTACCACAACATCATATTTATCTGACATCTAAATACCTATTTATCAATAACTTACGTGTTAAATTTCAAGTAAAATCTTGGCTGGATCTTCGATTAACTGCTTAATCGCCACCAAAAATTGTACTGCTTCCTTGCCATCAATCAGGCGGTGATCATAGGACAGCGCCAGATACATCATCGGGCGAATCTCCACCTGACCATTCACCGCCACAGGACGCTGCTGAATGGTATGCATACCCAAAATCGCCGTCTGCGGCGGGTTAATAATCGGCGTTGACAGCAGCGAGCCGTAGACACCGCCATTAGTAATGGTAAAGGTGCCGCCGGTCATCTCTTCAATACTAAGCTTGCCATCACGAGCCTTGCCCGCATAGTCGCCAATGCTGTTCTCTACAGTGGCAATACTCATGTTCTCGGCATTGCGCAGCACAGGTACTACCAGACCGCGGTCGGTAGAGACCGCCACACCAATATCCTGGAAACCATGGTAGACGATATCAGTGCCATCAATAGAGGCATTGACCAGGGGGAAGCGTTTTAGCGCCTCTACCGCTGCCTTTACAAAGAAACCCATAAAGCCCAGTCTGGTGCCATTGTGGGTCTTGGTAAATTCGTCCTGATACTGTTTGCGCAGTCCCATCAGAGCTGACATATCCACTTCGTTAAAGGTGGTCAACGACGCTGTAGTCTGAGTCACATCCAGCAGACGCTCGGCAATGCGCGAACGCATTCTGGTCATGGCCACGCGGCGCTCAACCCGCTCACCGGCTGGCATTGCTTCTTCCGCGATGGCTGCCGCGGCAGGGGCTGCAGCTGGTGCTACTGGCGGAGTGAAATTAACCACATCTTCTTTAGTGATTCTGCCACCTTTACCAGTGCCTACCACCTGAGCCAGATCAATATTGCGCTCATCCGCAAGCTTCTTCGCCGCCGGGTTAACCAAGGTGTCTGCAACCTGCACATCCGCCTCTTCCTGTTTGGCCGCCGGAGCTGCGGTACTAGCTGCCTCGCTCTGGCCCTCTTCAATGCGTGCAATCACTTCATTGCTAAGAATAATATCGCCCTCAGCTTTGAGGACTTCAGTCAGGGTACCGGTGGCCGGTGCCACAACTTCAAGAACCACTTTGTCGGTTTCAATATCGACAATCAGGTCATCGCGGTTAACGCTGTCGCCAACATTTTTGTGCCAAGTCGCCAACGTGCCTTCTTGCACAGATTCTGGGTAGGTAGGTGCCTTAATTTCAATGGCCATTAATCTATTCCTGGTTTTTTTAAGAGTCTAAGGTTAATGCTTGATCAATAAATTGCTTCTGCTCTTCTAGATGAACAGACATATATCCGCTTGCGGGCGCCGCTGAACTTTCACGGCCCACGTAGCTGAGGTGTAGCTGCGGCATCAGCCGCTGTATTACATGGCGCATATGATGCTGGCTGCTATACCAGGCGCCCTGGTTCATTGGTTCTTCCTGACACCAGATAATATCTTCAATATTGCTGTAGGGACGCAGAATCTCTTCCAGTTCGGCGTCCGGGAATGGGTACAGCTGCTCCAGGCGGATCAGCGCAATATCATCAATACCGCGCTCCACGCGCTCTTCCAGCAGATGGTAATAGACCTTACCGGAACAGAGCACCACACGGCGGGCCTTGGCCGGGTCAATGCTGTCGCCAATCACATTCTGGAACTCGCCGTTGGCCAGCTCTTCCAGTGAAGAGGTCGCCAGTTTGTGACGCAGAATCCATTTCGGGCTCATAATCACCAGCGGACGACGCATGGGACGGATCGCCTGACGACGCAGCAGATGGAAGATCTGTGCCGGGCTGGTGGGAATCACCACCTGCATATTATGTTCAGCACAGAGTTGCAGAAAGCGCTCGAGACGGGCGGAGGAATGCTCCGGGCCCTGCCCTTCAAAACCATGGGGCAGCATCATAGTCAGGCCAGACAGCCGGCCCCACTTGTGCTCACCACTGGCAATAAACTGGTCGATCACTACCTGGGCGCCATTGGCAAAGTCACCAAACTGGGCTTCCCAGATAATCAATCCTGCTGGTGCAGTAGTGGCATAGCCATATTCAAAGGCCAGCACCGCCTCTTCTGACAGCACGGAATCATAGATATCAAAGCGTGGCTGATCGTCCGCCAGATTGGCCATGGGCAGATAAGCTTCGCCATCTTTTTGGTTCAGCACCACCGCATGGCGGTGGGAGAATGTGCCGCGACGGACATCCTGACCGGTAATACGGATCGGATAGCCTTCATCCAGCAGAGTGCCATAGGCCAGTAACTCAGCCATACCCCAGTTCAGGGGCAGCGCACCGCCGGCCATCTTGCGGCGGTCATCATAGATCTTGGCAACCTGACGCTGCACCTGAATACCATCGGGAATGTTGGTGATTCGAGCCGCCACATCCTGCAATACCTTTAGGTCAATACCTGTATTGGCTGGCGTGCGCCAGTCATGGTCCAGATAGGGCTCCCAGTTAACAAACAAGCCGGTATCCGGCTCACGCACTAGGTTGTGGACCACAAAGTCGCCATTATCCAGACTGGCGCGATATTCATTGGCCATATTATTGGCCTGATCTTGCTCAACCACACCTTCCGCCACTAACTTCTGGGCATACAGGGTTCTGGTGGTGGAGTGCTTGCGAATAGTTTCGTACATCAATGGCTGGGTTGAAGACGGCTCATCGGTCTCATTGTGGCCGCGGCGACGGTAGCAGACCAGATCGATCACCACGTCTTTGCCAAACTCATAACGGTAGTCCATGGCTAACATGGCCGCAAACATCACCGCATCCGGGTTATCGCCATTTACATGGAGAATCGGTGCGCCAACCATCTTGGCAATATCAGTACAGTATTCTGTTGAACGGGCATCATCCTGACGGCTGGTGGTAAAGCCAACCTGATTATTGATCACAATATGGATAGTGCCGCCAGTCTTGTAAGCGCGGGTTTGCGAGAGCTGGAAAGTCTCCATCACCACACCCTGGCCGGCAAAGGCCGCATCGCCGTGCATCAAAATAGGCACAACTTTTTGACCTGTAGGATCATCGCGACGATCCTGGCGGGCGCGGCCAGAGCCAATCACCACAGGGCAGGAGATCTCCAAGTGCGACGGGTTAAAGCCCAGTGCCATGTGCACTTCGCCACCGGGGGTCATCACATTGGATGAAAAGCCCTGATGGTACTTTACGTCGCCACTGGTATTAACCAGACGCTTGCCCTCAAACTCTTCAAACATCTCGGCAGGGTTTTTACCCAGAATATTAACCAGCACATTGAGACGGCCGCGGTGAGCCATGGCCATAACAATCTCTTTACAGCCATATTCCCCAGAGCGGCGCACCAGACAGTCCAGCAATGGGATCAGGCTCTCACCCCCCTCAAGACCAAAGCGCTTGGTCCCCGGATATTTGGAGTCCAGATGCTTCTCCAGCCCCTCTGCCGCAGTCAGGCGGCTGAGAACATCAATCCGGGCTTCGTCGCCATAGGTAGGCTTGGAGCGCACAGATTCAAAGCGCTGGGCCAGCCACTGCTTTTCAGCAAAGCTGGTGATATGCATAAATTCAGGGCCCAGATGGCCACAGTAAGTCTCTTCCAGAGTCTCGACGATCTCCCGCAGAGTTGCCTCAGGCTTGCCCATGTACAGGGGGCTGGTCTGGAACGTAGTATCCAGATCCGCCTGGGTCAGGCCATGGAAATGCAGGTGCAGATCGGGCACATCTTCCCGCTGCATAATGCCCAGCGGATCCAAGTTGGCCTTTTGGTGGCCACGGAAACGGTAGGAACTAATGAGCTGAACAACCTTTACCTGCTTGCGCTCATGCTCGAGGTGAATACCACCGGAACCAGGCGCAGGGGTTGGTCTGGCCTGACGGCGGCCAAGAAGTTCGAAATGCTGAATAATGGTAGCGTGGGAAATATCGGGAGTTACAGAGCCATTGGTGCGGGGGAGAGAGTCGAAAAAGCTGCTCCACTCCTCTGGCACGCTGTTGGGCTCGTGCAAATAAGTTTCGTAGAGTTCTTCAATGTACGCCGCGTTTCCACCGGAAAAGTGGGAGGAGCGCAAAAATTGCTCCATTAAGCCATCAGGCATTACTCTTATTCCCGTATAAATACTGTGTTTTAGGCAAAATTTTAACGCGCGTATTCTAAACTGCATTTAGCAAAACGGCCAGTAAAAACTGGCCGTTTGGGGGGTTTTAGCCTGACAATCAAGGCTAATCTAGAAATTAAGTGGCACTTCTGATCAACATGCTGCGAATATGACCAATTGCCTTGGTTGGATTCAAGCCTTTTGGGCACACCTGCACACAGTTCATAATGCCGTGGCAACGGAAAACACTGAACGGGTCGTCAAGGTTAGCCAGACGCTCTTCGGTGGCCGTATCGCGGCTATCCGCCAAAAAGCGGTAGGCCTGCAACAGGCCGGATGGGCCAATAAACTTATCCGGGTTCCACCAGAACGACGGGCAAGCCGTTGAACAGCAGGCGCACAGAATGCACTCATACAACCCATCCAGCTTGGCACGCTCTTCAGGGGACTGCAGTCGCTCAATAGCAGGTGCCGGGTTGTTATTGATCATATAGGGCTGGATTTTCTCGTACTGGGCATAGAACTGGCTCATATCAATCACCAGATCACGAATCACCGGCAGACCGGGCAGCGGGCGAATCACCAGCTTGTTGCCCTTAACCGCCTCTGACAGCGGTGTAATACAGGCCAGGCCGTTCTTACCAGAGATATTAACACCATCAGAACCACAGACACCCTCGCGGCAAGAGCGGCGAAAAGTCAGAGTTGGATCTTCCGTCTTAAGCTTCTCAAGCACATCCAATACCATGACATCTTTGCCCTGGGTATCCACCTGAAAGTCCTGCATATAAGGCTCAGAGTCCACTTCTGGGTTGTAGCGATAAATACTTACATTCAACATAATTTAGTCAGCCCCTATTAATAGGTACGGATTTTAGGTTCAAAAGCTTCGCGGGTTTTCAGCGTGAAATTCACACCGCGCTTGCCCAGAGTCTTGCTCTCGGGGAAGTACACCGAGTGGCAAAGCCAGTTCTCATCATCGCGCTCCTGGAAGTCTTCACGGGCGTGGGCACCGCGGCTCTCAGTGCGGCCCTCAGCAGCAATCGCAGTGGCTTCCGCAGTGGCAAACAGGTTCTGCAACTCCAGCGCTTCGATACGCGCCGTATTGAAGGTATCACTCTTGTCTTCCAGCACCACATTCTCAATGCGTGGGCGCAGAGCGTTAAGCTTCTCAATGCCCTCTTTCATAAAGTCGCCGCGACGGAATACACCGAAGTAGTTCTGCATAATGGTCTGCAGCTCAGCACGGAGCACTGATGCCTTTTCACCGCCTTCAGAGTTATTAATGCGGTTAAGACCTTCCATCGCGCGCTCAATATCCCCTTCGCTGGCGTCTTTAAGATTAATACCTTCACGCAGCTGCTTCTCAATAAACATACCGGAAGCCCGGCCAAACACCACCAGATCCAGCAGCGAGTTGCCGCCCAGGCGGTTGGCGCCGTGCACAGAGACACAGGCCGCTTCACCACAGGCATAAAAGCCTTCAATCACCTGATCATTGCCATCTTTATCAATGGTCAACGCCTGGCCGTCAACATTAGTGGGAATACCGCCCATCATATAATGACAGGTAGGCACCACAGGAATCGGCTCAACCACAGGGTCTGCATGGGCAAAGGTGCGGGACAGCTCAAGGATGCCCGGCAGCTTGGCATTTAGGGTTTCTTCACCCAAATGATCCAACTTCAGGTAGACATGGTCCCCGTCCGGGCCACAGCCACGGCCTTCCAAAATCTCCAGCACCATTGATCGGGCAACCACATCGCGGCCGGCCAGATCTTTAGCATTGGGGGCATAGCGCTCCATAAAGCGCTCGCCATCTTTGTTGATAAGATAACCACCTTCACCACGACAGCCCTCTGTTACCAGGGTGCCCGCACCGTGAATACCGGTTGGGTGGAACTGCCACATCTCGATATCCTGCACCGGGAAGCCCGCGCGCAGTGCCATGCCTACGCCGTCGCCGGTGCAGATATGAGCGTTAGTAGTGGAAGCATAGATACGCCCTGCTCCGCCCGTGGCGAACACAGTGGCCTTAGATTTTACATAGACCGTTTCACCAGTCTCGATATTGATCGCCACAACACCAACAACCGCGTTGTCTTCGTTCTTCACAATATCCACCGCATACCATTCATTGAGGAATGTGGTTTCGTTTTTCAAATTGCCCTGATACAGGGTGTGCAACAGCGCATGGCCGGTTCTATCTGCCGCCGCACAGGTGCGCGCCGCCTGACCGCCATTGCCAAAGTCCTTAGACTGACCACCAAATGGACGCTGGTAGATACGCCCCTCTTCGGTACGGGAGAAAGGCAAGCCCATATGCTCCAGCTCAAAGATCGCCTCCGGGCCGGTCTGACACATATATTCAATGGCTTCCTGGTCACCAATGTAATCAGAGCCTTTAATAGTGTCATACATATGCCACTGCCACTGATCATTGGGGTCGTCACTGGCAATCGCACAGGTAATGCCGCCCTGGGCAGATACAGTGTGTGATCGAGTTGGAAATACTTTGGTAATTACTGCTGTCTTGTAACCAGATTGCGCCAGCTGCAATGCTGCACGCATACCAGAACCGCCACCACCGACGATTACGGCATCAAAACTCATCGTTCTAATGTTAGCCATGTAGTTAAATTCCCCAGAGGATATCGATAGCCCAGATCACGTAGAGCAAAGTTACTGCAATCATGCCTAGTTGAAAAAAGATACGGATTGCCGTTGCCTTTGGCCCAATCAGTCGCACCGTGATGTAATCGGTCAGCACACACCACATACCGATCCATGCATGGGCTGCGATAGACAGTATGGTGATCAGGCTAAACATGCGCATGGGCAAGGAGCTGTTGAGCTCGGCCCACTGGGCATAGCTCAGTTCAGGGTTGCCAATAAAATACACCACAATAAAGGCCAGATAGGCGGTCATCACCCAGGCACTGATGCGCTGGATCATCCAATCGGACAGGCCACTGCGGCCAAGGCTAGTAACTGTAGTAACCATTATAGAATCCACCATGTGAGCAGCGCGATCACAACCACCGACAGCACCACAGCTGCCCAGGCGCTGTTGCGTCCAGCGTAAAAGGAATCTTCACCAACACCGAAATCCATAATCAAATGGCGGATACCGGCAACAGCATGATAGGCCAGCGCCGCAAGGCTGCCCCAAATAATAAACTGACAGACCGGGTTGCTCAGCATAGCCCCCAGATCATTAAAGCTCTGTTCCGACGCCAGGCTGCTCTCGAGCATCCACAGGAAAATCCCCACGGCAAAAAACAGAACCACACCAGACACGCGGTGCAGAATAGAAACATAGGAAGTAATTGGAAGCTTGATCGTTCCAATATCTAAATTGACAGGTCTTTTATTATCCACGACTGGCACAACCTTAAATAGATGATCCGCATCAACGGAAATGGATTAAATTGAAGTCTATACAAAACAGAGAACGAACCGGCCCTACAGGCGTCGGAGCCCCCATTTGATGGCGAGGCAGTATAGTGATAAACATCATCCAATTCAATTTAGATTGCAGGCAGACTGCAGAAAGTCATGACTTGGTGTTTAAAACAGATCAATATTGGTTTATCACAGGCATGATAGGCGATTCAGCAACAATAACTGGCTAACAAAGTCCCCAAAAACTGACCGGCGGGACATCAAAAAACCCTTGTATCTGAGGAGGTAATAGCCGTTATTCGGTTTTGTTTGAGTTGACAATTTGGCCTGAACATCTATTATTGCAGTCGTTTTTTTAGCCCCCCTGACCTTCGTTTTCCTGAGGAAGTAAGTATGACCGATCGCAAAGCAACCCTGACTATCGATGGCGAGACGCCAATAGAACTGCCCGTTCTGAAAGGAACCAGAGGGCAGGACGTAATCGATATAGGCACTCTTGGAAGCCATGGTTTCTTCACCTACGACCCAGGATTCTCTGCAACCGCAGCCTGCCAGTCAGATATCACCTATATCGACGGCGACAAAGGCATTCTGCTGCACCGCGGTTACCCTATTGAAGAACTGGCTGAAAAATCTGACTACCTGGAAACCTGCTACCTATTGCTGGAAGGCGCACTGCCCAATGCAGAGCAAAAAGCAGAGTTTGAAGACACCATTAAATATCACACCATGGTCAACCGTTCGGTTGAACTGTTTATTAGCGGCTTCCGCTATGACGCGCACCCAATGGCTATGATGTGTGGTGTGGTTGGTGCAATGTCGTCGTTCTATCACGACTCATTGGACATCACTAACGAAGAACACCGCAAGATCTCAGCCCATCGCCTGATTGCCAAGATCCCTACAATCGCTGCGATGTGCCACAAACACTTTACCGGCCAGCCCTTTATCTACCCGGATAACAGCCTTTCCTACTCAGAAAACTTCCTGCATATGATGTTTGGCACGCCCTGCGAGCCCTACAAAGTAGAGCCAGCCATTGCCCGCGCAATGGATCGTATCTTCCTGCTGCACGCAGACCACGAGCAAAATGCCTCCACTTCAACAGTGCGACTGGCAGGCTCCTCAGGCGCCAACCCCTTCTCCTGCATAGCCGCAGGCATTGCAGCACTCTGGGGACCAGCCCACGGCGGCGCCAACGAAGCGGTACTGGTTATGCTCGAAGAGATTGGCCACGAAGATAATATTGAAGAATATGTCGCCAAAGCCAAAGACAAAAATGACCCATTCCGCCTGATGGGCTTTGGTCACCGTGTCTACAAGAACTACGACCCACGCGCCACCGTAATGCGCGAAAGCTGCGACGAAGTGCTGGAAGTGATGGGCCTGCAAAACGACCCATTATTCCGTCTGGCGAAAAAGCTGGAAAAAATTGCTCTGGAAGACGAGTACTTTGTGTCCAAGAAACTCTACCCCAATGTCGACTTCTACTCGGGTATTATTCTCAAAGCACTGGGTATTCCCGTAGAGATGTTTACCGTAATCTTTGCCACAGGGCGCACCGTAGGCTGGATTTCCCACTGGAATGAAATGATCACTCACCCCTACCGCATCGGTCGTCCGCGTCAGCTGTACACAGGGTCAGATGCCCGCCCTTACACACCGGTTGAAGATCGATAACCCAGACCGAACAAGATAAAAAAGGCAGCCCCGGCTGCCTTTTTTATTGCTTCAACAACAGTATCCAGACCCCCTAAACCGGCCCGGAATGAAACCTGAATTCAGTATCTGGCTGCTCAATTAACTCCCTCTCCCGCTCGGCAAACAACGCAACCCGATCATCAATACCAGCATCCCCAGCCGCTTTTTTAGCCAACCCCAGATAATCCTGATAATGGCGCCCCTCAGACTTGAGCAATGAGGTGTAGAACTGCTCCAGCTCATCGTCCAAATACGGCGCCAGGCGGGCAAAGCGCTCACAGGAGCGCGCTTCAATAAACGCCCCAATCACCAGCACATCCACCAGACGGCCCGGGTCATCATTACGTGCCAGATCACGCATACCAGCAGCATAGCGAGAGGCAGAGATATGCAGATAGGCAATATTGCGACGCTTCATAATGGCGATCACCTGCTCAAAATGGCGCATCTCCTCTCGGGCCAAACGAGACATCTTGTTCAGCAACTCAAAGTTATCTGTGTAACGATAAATCAAGTTTAGCGCTGTGCTGGCCGCTTTTTTCTCGCAGTTAGCATGGTCGATCAGCATTAATGACTGATGATCCAGAGCATTCTCCAGCCATCTGTCTGGAGTCGCGCAGGGTAAAAAGGCCTGAATGTCCGCCAGCGCTGTGGTGGCGGGCGGTTGTTTAGTCGCAGTAGTCATAATTATTTTAATCTGTGTTCATTACTTTGAAAGGCTCTGACGCTGTTGTAAAAGAGCTACGCCATAATCTTAGCCACAGCATCATTAAGCTCAGCATTCACCTGCTGGATCATCGGCCGCCCGGACATCAGCCTTAACCAATCGGCCAGCCCGTCCACCTCGGCGACAATATCCCAGTCCCACACCCGCTTGGCAATGGGTTTTGCGGAAGCAAAAATATAATAGGCAAAGAAATCCGCCATACTGATCTCCTCACCCATAATATACGGCGAAAAGCTCCCCAAGCGGTCAAGGGCCGCCAGCCCCCGCTCCATCTTCGAGCGGCTATCAGCAGCCACCTGCTCATTGAGATCCTGACCAAAGAAGGCATAACCCGCCACCCGCCCGGACTCATTGGCAATATACAGCTCCACCACCTTGATCAACTGGGCCATCTGCGCGCTCTTAAATGGGTCTCGAGACACCATAGGCACCTCAGGTACACAGCCCTCGAGAAAGCCCAGGATCGCCGTGGTTTCACTCAAGTAGCCCTCATCCACCTCAATACAGGGCACCTTGCCCATTGGGCTCAGCTCAAGAAACGGCTCCGAATAAGTCGGCGCAATATACACCTCCTCAAATTCAAAGCCCTTCTCCAGCAAAAACACCTTAACCATGGCGTAATAGTTGCTCACCGCCGTGCCATATAACTTGATCATAGAAACCTCTAAATCCATTTAGACAGAGTCACTGTCGGGTGGGCAATTATAGCCCCTCGGGTGCGAATAATCGCTATCACTGAATATTCTGTAAATAAATTACAGATTCACGTACAATCGCGCCCCGAATCCAATGTGCTATAACATTGTCGAATCCCACAAATTTTTAAAGGAGAAGCACCCCGTGCTAGAAGCCTATCGCGCCCATGTCGCCGAGCGAGCAACACAGAATATTCCCCCCAAACCACTGGATCCAGAATGGACCGCAGGGTTAGTTGAGTTATTAAAAAACCCACCAGCTGGTGAAGAAGAATTTCTGCTCGACCTGATTGCCAATCGCGTGCCTCCGGGTGTAGATGAAGCGGCCTATGTGAAAGCGGGCTTTTTAAGCGCTATTGTCAATGGCGAAGCCTCATCGCCACTGATTGATCGCAGTGCCGCGGTAACACTTCTCGGCAATATGCACGGTGGCTACAACGTCGCCACGCTAGTCGCCCTGCTGGACGATGCCGAGCTGGCAGCACAGGCCGCAAAAGAACTTAAAAGCACCCTGCTAGTATTTGATGCCTTCCACGATGTGGCCGAAAAATCAGACGCCGGCAACGAGCACGCAAAAGCGGTAATGCAAAGCTGGGCCGATGCCGAATGGTTTACCAGCAATGACGCGGTGCCAGAGAGCATTAAAGTCGCTGTGTTTAAAGCCACAGGCGAGATCAATACAGACGACCTGTCCCCAGCTCAGGACGCCTGGTCGCGCCCAGATATCCCGCTGCATGCCCGCGCTATGTTTAAAATGACCCGCGACGGTATGCACCCAGAAGAGCACGGCGTCACTGGCCCCATGACTCAGATCGACGAGCTAAAAGCCCGCGGCCTGCCCGTTGCCTTTATTGGAGACGTGGTTGGAACCGGCTCATCTCGTAAGTCAGCTACAAACTCCGTATTGTGGTTCTTCGGTGAAGATATGCCCGGCGTACCCAACAAGCGCTCTGGTGGCATCTGCTTCGGCAGCAAAGTAGCCCCCATCTTCTTTAACACCATGGAAGATGCCGGCGCCCTAGTCTTTGAAGCCCCAGTAGACAATATTGCCAATGGCGACGTGATTACCATCTACCCCTACGAAGGCAAAATTCTTAACGAAGCCGGCGACCTGGTGTCAGAATTCGAGCACAAATCAGACGTAATTCTCGATGAAGTGCAGGCCGATGGTCGTATCAACCTTATCGTAGGCCGCGGCCTAACCCAGCGTGCCCGCGAGCATATGGGCCTGCCACCCTCAGAGGTATTCCGCCAGCCCACTGCACCAGTTGAATCTGATGCAGGCTACACCTTGGCACAGAAGATGGTAGGCAAAGCCTGTGGCGTTGAAGGCATCCGCCCGGGTACCTATTGCGAGCCCAAAATGACCACCGTTGGTTCACAGGACACCACCGGCCCCATGACCAGAGACGAGCTAAAAGACCTAGCCTGCCTGGGCTTCTCAACCGACCTGGTAATGCAGTCTTTCTGCCACACAGCGGCCTACCCCAAGCCCGTTGATATCAGCACTCAGCACAGCCTACCCGACTTTATTATGAACCGTGGCGGCGTCTCACTGCGCCCCGGCGACGGCATTATTCACAGCTGGCTCAACCGTATGCTACTGCCCGATACCGTGGGTACAGGCGGCGACTCCCACACCAGATTCCCCATGGGTATTTCATTCCCCGGCGGTTCCGGCCTAGTGGCTTTCGCAGCCGCCACCGGCGTTATGCCACTGGATATGCCCGAGTCTGTATTAGTGCGCTTTAAAGGCAAAATGCAGCCCGGCATCACCTTGCGTGACCTGGTACATGCCATCCCCTACTACGGCATAAAAGAAGGTTTGCTGACTGTAGAAAAGAAAGGCAAAAAGAACTTCTTCAGCGGCCGCATTCTGGAAATCGAAGGTGAAGGCATCGAAGGCCTCACCGTTGAGCAGGCTTTTGAGCTTTCAGACGCCTCTGCCGAGCGTTCAGCCGCCGGCTGCACCATCAAACTCAGCGAAGACTCTGTTGCCGAATACCTGCGCTCCAATATCACATTGCTGCGCTGGATGATCGCCGAAGGCTATGGCGATGTGCGCACATTAGAGCGCCGTGTCCGCAAAATGGAAGAATGGCTAGCCGAGCCCACCCTAATGGCCGCAGATGCCGACGCAGAGTACGCCGCCGTTATCGAAATTGATCTGGCAGATATCAAAGAGCCCATCGTCTGCTGCCCCAACGACCCAGATGATGCCAAGCTGCTTTCAGAGGTTGCCGGTGACAAGGTCGACGAAATCTTTATCGGCTCCTGCATGACCAATATCGGCCACTTCCGCGCCGCCGGTAAGCTCCTTGACGAAGCAGGCTCAGTAGATTCCAGATTCTGGATCTGCCCACCGACGCGTATGGATGCTCACACGCTGATGGAAGAAGGCTACTACAATATCTACGGCAAGGTCGGTGCTCGCACAGAGATGCCAGGCTGCTCGCTGTGCATGGGCAACCAGGCACGTGTGTTGGCTGGTGCAACTGTATTGTCCACCTCTACTCGCAACTTCCCTAACCGTCTGGGCGATGGCGCCAATGTCTACCTCACCAGTGCAGAGCTTGCCTCTGTGGGTGGTATTTTGGGTAGACTGCCAACACCTGCCGAGTATATGGAATACGCCAGCAAGATTGACTCCATGTCTGACGAGATTTATCGCTATATGAACTTCGACCAGATTGAGTCATTCCAGAAGTCAGCTGAGGAAGGCAAGTTGATTGCCGCGCAGCAGATTGTGGAGGTGGCGGCTCAGTAGAGCTGTCATTCTGAGGCCCAGTATGCTGTTACATTGCCAGCATATAAAAAACCCCGCGAAAGCGGGGTTTTTTATATTGTAGATTATCTTTTAAAGCCATAACTGTACTTCTGCTAATACATAATCTAGGGTTAGGGACACCTAGACATGTTAAATCAGGATCATGGATGATTCTAAAATCGATATACAACTCAATACACAAGATGCTTAACTCCAAGTATTTTTGGCCCTTATATTACGCTCTCTTGGTCACGCTACTCTGGGCAGTTTGGGCTCCAGCATTGTGGTCATTGTTTTCCTTCCCTGAAAAAATAGGTGACTCCTACGGCGGATTCACAGCGCTGGTTACTGGGCTGTCACTCGTAGGAATCGCACTTAACCTTTACTACCAGAGAAGAGATACCGAAACTCAAGTAAAGATGCTAAGCCAACAATTAGATGAAGCCAAGGCGTCGAAAGATGCTTTGGCCCACCAAGCCGTCGAGACCGAACGTTTATCAGAGATTACCGCTCTGCAATCAAAATTGACGTTCTTCTCTCAGATTAGTGACTCTGATGCTAGATCTGTGCTTGAGCGTATCAGCAGAGAAATGTACGAGCACGAGCTTGAAACTGAGATCAAACGACTTTTCTCATCGCTCGATCGACTAACCGAGTATCGAGGGAAACGTATCATCGACATAAGGATGGGGAAATATCACATGTGCACAGTCTGGTCTTCAGGAATTCCCTATCCAAAAATCACACTAAAAATTCTAGACTTTACTAACGACAAAGTCTCGATTCGAATGGAGCTTCCACCAGGATATCAATACCATATTTTAATGGTAACCGAAGCACATCCGGGAGAGATTTTTGACCCAGCCCCAAACCCCAAAATGTGCAGAGTAGGAGACCAGTTAACTTTAACCGGCGAGGGAGGTCTTTACTTTAATGTATCAATGGACTGGGGGCTTTTACCTTATAGCAAAGACTATGACATTACCGTTACGAGCGCCCCATGCATCAGCCGGAAATATATTGTGGGATAATTGTTTCATCGAAATTTAGCCTAAGATATCACCCGAACGCACAGCATCAAAAAAACCTCACATGGGCCAGTAAAAACTATCACTCCGCAGAGATGTTTAGATTCCAGCCCACCGACACACACCCAATAACTTCCATGCGCGGCATATTGTCCAAGAACATCCAAGCCGCAATGGGCTGTGCGCTGTCGATCCATTCGACTAATAAGGGGTTATCGTTGTTTGACATTTGGATGCTCCAAGGGATTTTCTATGGAACCCTAAGGGGTCCCTAACTCAGCTCGCAGCTCTCTTTTTAGAACTTTGCCAATCGGACTCCGAGGCAACTCATCAATCAACCGAATCTCACTAATTCGCTGCGCTTTGCCCAGTTGACTGTTTGTCCAGACTCGAAGACCCTCCGTATCCAAAGCACCAGCTGCAGCTGCAACCACCACAAACGCCAAAGGCGTCTCACCCCATTGCTCACTCGGCGCAGCAATAACTGCCGCATCCAATACGTCCCCATGGCTTAGCAACACCCTCTCCAAATCAATCGCATAGATATTAAAACCACCACTGATAATCACATCTTTTTTGCGGTCCAGCAGATGCAAAAAGTTATCCTCATCAAACCAGCCAATATCACCGCTTTTTTGTCAGTCTCTGGTTGCGTCCCAGTCTCCGGCTGCTGACTGCTGAGCTGCTCTGATAGGGACTCTTCCGGCGCATCTGGCCCGCTGGAGCCGCCGCCACAGGCACTGACCAGGCTAATAATTGCTATAAGGACAAAATGTTTGGTCCAATGTGCGCAGCGCACGGACAGAGGTGTAACGCCTTCAAATGGCATATTGTTACTCTCTTGGGGATAGAA